>PPYF01613712.1_pt1 | contig 17463 bp, 19 predicted proteins | sample 1559871 | NCBI WGS metagenome assembly PPYF01 (sample SAMN08240021, study PRJNA423297) | Human gut metagenome, whole genome shotgun sequencing project.
ACCGGATAGCCCTGTTCCACGGCTCTGGCGATATTGAGCACGGTCTGCACGTTATTGACCACCACGCCGACGCTGACCGGCAGCGCGGCAGGTGGTACGCGGCGTCCCGTCGCCAGCCAGATAGTGAGCACCTCATCCCCGGCCGGATAGACGTCAGGCAGAATATGCAGCCGGGCCCATTCCGGGAGTCGTGGGGTTAATGCCGCAATCGCCGGAGCATATTTCGCCTTCAGGGCAATGATCCCTTCCCGGGCGCCAGTGGCGGTCATCGCGTAACCCAGGCCGCGAATCAGTCGGTCAGCCTGCTGAGCCATCAGCTGTTGGTCAACCTTCAGCATCGGTTCGCATTCGGCGGCGTTCACCAGCACGGTGTCCACCCGGGCCTGCAGTTTGATGTGGGTCGGAAAGCCTGCGCCACCGGCTCCTACGACGCCAGCGGCCCGAACGCGTTCGCGGATCTCCGCTGCATCAATGCTTGATAGTGGCACTATCGCTTCACTCATTGCAGGTTCTCCAGCAGTTGCGCGATGGCCGCGCCATCGACCGGACGCGGGTTGGTGCGCAGGGTGGCGTCGGCCAGCGTGGCCGGCACCATGGCGGGAATTCGCGATAAGAAAAGGGGATACTTTTCCTGCAGCGCGCCCTTGAGGGTGGGAATGGCGCACTGCTGTTTCAGCGTTTCCACCGCGGTAAGCAGCGCCTGGAAAGCCTCCTGTTCGCCAGCTTCGGGCGGGCAGAAGCGGCAGGCCCTGGCCAGGCGCGGTACCGCTGGTGGTGGGGATCGCCACGCAGGTGTCGACAGGCAGACCGCCCTGCTGGCTGAACCAGACGATAGCCTTGGCGGCATCCATCGCCGAGCCGCCGCCGAAGCCGATCACCACCTGCGGACGCAGGGCCTGCATCTGCGCTATCCCTTTCGCCACGGTGTGAATGGTCGGATCCGGTGTAATATCGCTGAACACGCTGACGCGGTTGCTGGCGGGCAGCGCGGCGCGCAGTCGGTCAAGCAGCGGCGAGCGCGCCAGGAAGCCGTCGCAGACGATCCAGATGTGCTGATGGCTAAAGCGCTGCAGCGCGGCCAGGCTGCCCGGGCCGCTGTAGAGGCGCGTTTGCAGAGAAAAGGTATGCATGGCGCCCCCGGTTAGCGAATGGAAAAACCGCTGTCAAAGTCGGCGACCCTGACGATCGGCAGCACCGGCATCAGCTGCTCGCAGGTCACCCAAGGGTCGTTCGCCTCCACCTCGGCTATCAGCAGGCGAGGGGGGCGAGGCGGAACGGCGAGACCCGCCGCCGCCAGCAGCGCAGCCGGGCTTTTACCGACCAGTTTTTTATTCGCCGCGCCGTCGGGCAGGCAGACGGCACGCAGGGTATCGGCCTCCTGTCGGCTCAACAGCAGCGCGTCAAAATCCTGCATCTGCTGGATCAGGCGGTCAGCGACGGAGGCGACGACGAGCAGGCTTTTTTCGGCGATACAGGGCAGGTTGTAATCGAAGGCGGCGCCGCTGATGATATCTTCGGCGGCTTTGACGAGATCGGCGGTTTCATCAACGATGCACGGCGGATTGCCGGCGCCAGCGCCGATCACTTTTTTACCGCTTTTCATGCCCATCGCCACAATGCCAGGGCCGCCGGTGATAGCCAGAACGGCAATCAGCGGGTGGGACATCATTTGCTGGGTGGCTTCAAAGGTCGGCTCGGCAACGGTCACCACCAGGTTACGGATCCCGCTGCAGCGGTAGGCGATCTCTTCGATCCTGGCGATAAGCTTCAACGAGACCTTTTTCGCGCCGGGATGGGGGCTGAAATAGACGCTGTTACCCGCCGCCAGCATGCTGATACTGTTGTTGATAATGGTTTCCGTTGGGTTGGTGCTGGGCGCCACGGCGCCAATAACCCCGAACGGCGAGTACTCAAACAGCACCATCCCGCCATCGCCGGTGAGGGCGCTGGTAGTGAGATCCTCTATGCCCGGCGTGTTTTCAAGAGCGGCTTTATTTTTCAGATATTTATCTTCTTTGTTGCCCATGCCGGTTTCCGTGGCGCTCTCTTCCGCCAGCGTCGCCAGCTCGGGGGCCAGCGTCTCCCGCAGGGCGCTGATAATGGCGCTGCGGGTTTTTAGCGGACACTGCTGATAGCGGAGAAAAGCCTGATGAGCGGCGTCGATGGCGCAGCCGACATCGCAGAAAATGCCCTGCTCTTGCTGAGGGGCAGGGGGCGTCGGCGCGAGCTTTTCACTGAGGATGGTGCGGATAAGGGTTTCCAGTTCTGCTGTATTCATTGATGAGTTCTCACGTTAATGGCCGCCATGGCAGCCTGTGCAATAGCCATATCCTGCTCGACGCTGCCGCCGCTAATGCCGAGGCCGGCTATTAGCTGGCCATCGCGCCACAGCGGATATCCGCCGCCAAAGGTGACGACTTTGCCCTGCAGATGGCTCTCCAGACCGTACAGCGCAGCGCCTGGCTGTACGGTCGTCGCGAGCTCGTGGGTGGCGGTTTTCATGGCGACGGCGGTCCAGGCTTTTTTCGGCGCCAGCTCGCTGCTGACCAGCAGCGCATCGGGCATTCGCCAGGTCACGGTTTCGGTGCCGTGTGCGTCAACGATGCTGATCACCACCGGCACCTGCAGCTGGCGGGCGTGTTCAATGGCCTGACGGATGAGCTGATGCAGCTCGTGAAAGGAGAGCGACCCGGCCTGGGCTTTGGGCGCGTCGGGCGCAGGCGACCTGCTGGCGGCCAGATAGCGGGTCGCGATCTCCGTCACAAGGCGGCGCTGGTGAGCGGCATGATCCTCGCTGCGCGCCAGGGCATACAGGCAGTCAGATAAGCGGTTCAGATAACGCAGCAGTATCTGACGGATAGTAACCTCTGCCGCCAGCTCGACCAGCCGGCGCTCCGCCCGTCTGGCAACGGTGCGGGCCAGGTGCAGACGGCTGGCGGCTTCACAGCGTCCGGGCAATACAAACTGGTGCAGCGCCGGCACGCGGGCCATCTCGCGATCGATGGTCTGCTCCAGCAGGGCAATCTCTTCGCTGCTGATATAGCGCTTACCCGGTGATGGCTGTTCGCTGTCGCTGGCGAGCTCCGCGCTGAACCAAAAAATGTGCTGCTGCAGGGCTTCGAGCAGGGTGCGCTGTTCCTCTTCAGCGACGGCGCAGACGCACAGGCTCAGCATGGCGTTCAGTTCATCCAGGGTGCCGTAGGCTTCGACGCGCGGATGCGTCTTGCTGACCCGCTGGCCGGTAAAGAGTGATGTACTGCCGGCATCGCCGGTTCGGGTATAGATAGCCACAGGCGCCCCCTTAGCGTGAAAGTGAGTCAATAATGCCCACGACGGCAAGATCGATGGCCTCATTCGGGCCGCTGAAAACGTGGCGTGCGCTCGAGCCGCTGCAGAGCAGCACCAGCTCGCCGACGCCAGCGCCAACCGAATCTACCGCCACTTCATCGCCGCTCGTGGGGAGAATCGGACGATCGTCGTCCGCGCTTACCCGGCGCACCAGCAGCAGTTTTTTGCCGTTCAGAGAGGGCGATTTTTGCGTCGAGACGACGGCGCCGGTCACGCGTGCCAGATGCATAGTTCACTCCTGCTTAATCAATTGAACATGCCGCGCGACGGCCGCTTCGCGGGCGAGGGCGGTAATAATGGGGCGGCGGCGCAGCACCAGATAGCCGCCACTGAAATGGGCTACGTCGGCATAGGTGAGCACCGACGCGGCGTGAAGCCTGACGGGCTGGCCAAGCGGATCGCTGAACGTCAGCGGCAAGCGGGCGAGTTTTTTTACCGCCAGCGCGGGGAGCAGGGCGGGAAGCAGCGTTAGCTGTACCCGAACGCCCCAGGCCATCGCCTCATGCAGTGCGCAACCGGCTGCCGCCAGCGCACGCTGGCCGGCAAGCTGCTCCAGCAGCGGTAAATCCACCTGCACGATGCGCAGCGAAGCGTGCTGGCACAGCAGGCTGCGGATATCCGCTTCGCCGAGCTGGGCCACGCTGAGCGTGGCCGTGCTGAGGGCGCGACGGCGCAGACGGGCGGCGACCTCTTCGACGATACGCTGCAGCATCGCGTGGTTCATGGCTTCGTCACCAGCGTTGCCCAGGCTTGCGCAGCGTCAGCGCCTGCCGCATTAGCCTCGTCAGTATCGATGTGCATCTCAAGACGCATATCCGGGGCAACGCGGACCGCCACGTTGTCGAAGATAAGCCGCCTGTCGCTGCCTTCGATCGCCACCGCGACGCTATCGCCATGGGAGACGCGCAGGATCAACGCATCAAGTGGCGACATATGAATATGTCGCTGGGCAACAATCGTTCCGCCGCTCAACTCCAGTTCGGCAAAGGGGCTTATCAGGCGGATCCCCGGCGTGCCCTGCAGATTGCCGGACATGCGCAGCGGCGCGGCGATACCGAGGATCCGGGCGTCGGTGCGTGAGATTTCCACCTGGCTGGTCTGGCGCAAAGGGCCGAGCAGGCGCACGTTGTTTAATCGCCCTTTGGGGCCAACCAGGGTCACCGTCTGCTCTGCAGCATATTGTCCCGGCTGCAGCAGCGCTTTTTTCGGCTGGATGGGCTGCGCGGGAAAAAGCCTGGCATAGTCAGCCGCCGCTAAATGGATATGGCGACTGGAGATACCGATTGGAATGGGACGCTGGCGCATCTCATCCAGCACTTTGTTGACTGTCGAAGCCAGCTGTTGTTTATCCATTACGCGTCACCTCGTTTACCGGCGTGCAGGCACTGCGAGCGGGGATCGCCTTTTTGTCGTGGGCAGTGTGGGTCCAGGCACAGGTTGCAGGTCACCCGCTCCGTAGAGTGGGAAGGGGCGTCTGTGAGGGCCGTGTTCTCCTCCGTCACGGCGACGTCAGGCGCTGGTGAAGGCGCCTGGACGCGGGCCGGCAGCAGGCCTTCCCCGGTTTTTTGAGGGTCAGACGGATTTCGGCAGAATGGCCTCAACATCGCTATGCGGGCGCGGGATCACATGGCTGGACTTGACCTCGCCGACCACGCTGGCCGCCGCGCTGCCGGCGTCAACGGCGGCTTTGACCGCGCCGACGTCTCCGCGGACCATCACGGTAATCAGCCCGGAGCCAATTTTTTCGTAACCAATCAACTGCACGTTGGCGGATTTCACCATTGCATCAGCGGCTTCAATGGCGCCAACCAGGCCTTTCGTTTCAACCAGTCCTAGTGCGTTATTCATACTGCGTTCTCCTGTGGATTAAGCATGGCGATCCCGAAATGGGATCCCTTTGACGAGACGAGCCGCATTGTTGCCAGTGTTTCGCCGGGCCAGCCTGTTCTGGTGATACATCAGCGAAAACAGCGGAGTTGATGCGGGTAAATTTTTGTAGTGCACGATGAGCCGTTCCCGGTCGCAGGCGATGCCTACCTGCAGCGGCGAACGCTGCGCCGCCTGCCAGGCGTGATGGATAAGATCGCCGCCGGTCTGCGGCTGCAGAACAAAAGGAATGCCTTCCTCTTCAATGCCCAGCAGGACATCGCGCCACTGTTCGCTGCATTCGTCAGTGACGGCAATGACGATGGCGGGGGCGACTACGCTACTCTCCATGTGTGCCTCCTTTTTGCCAGGAAAGGAGTAATCCGCTGGCGACCGCATTGCGTGGGCCTTCACAGCCGCGGATGTTGCCGCGCCCGGCAACCAGCCGGTAGTGCGCCAGCGCGTCGGTGACCAGCTGGGGGATCTCGAAATCGAGGGACGAGCCGCCCACCAGCACCACGAACGGGATGTCGCGAATGTTGCCGGTAGGGCTCACCTGGCGTAACGCTCGCAGGGCGTTGGTGACAAAGACGCGTGATTTGGCGCTACGGCGAATGGCGCGCACTTTCTCCAGCGGCAGATCGCCGGGCAGGGGAACCAGTTCATCCGGTTTCACCACGCAGACGCGGGCAAATACCGCCGGTGGTAAGGCCGACGGAAAAAACTGGACGCTGCCGTCTTCATGACGCAGATGAAACAGGCTTTCGACTTTTGCCAGCGGATATTTTTTGATCTCTTCCGCCAGGTAACGGTCCTCAAGCCCCAGCTCGCGAGCGATGATCATCGTGACCATATCGCCGGCGCCGGCCAGGTGAGTGGCGCTGATCTCTCCCTGCGCATTGATAATGGAGGCGTCGGTCGACCCGGCGCCCAGATCGAGGATCGCCAGCGGGCGCGTGGTGCCGGGAGTGGTGAGCGCCCCAAGAATGGCCGCCTCCGCTTCGGCGCCGCCCACCTGAACCGCAATCTGCAGTTTGTGCTCAATTTCACGGGCGATCAGGGCCATCTGCAGGCGATCCGACTTGACCATCGAGGCGATACCCACCGCCTGCTCCAGCGAGAACTCCCCCGCAAGACCGCCGGTCACGCTGACTGGCACCGCCGTATCAACGGCCAGCAGATCCTGAATGCGGATCTCCTGAGCTGGCTTATTGGTAAGCTCCGCCATGGTCTGGCGCACGTGCTCTAGCATGCCGCCGATATTGGTGCCCGCTTCTCCCGCGACGTTGTCCAGTTTGCCGCAGCCGTCAACCGCTTTCATGATGGCTTCCGCCCCGGTGGCCACATCAACCTGTACGCTGCGCCCCTGAGCGATGAGCAGCAGATTACCTGCCGGAATAGCGCGGGCCTTGACGTCGCCGGAGGGGGTTTTCACCACCACGGCCGAGCGGTTGCCAATCAGCGCCCGCGCCATTTGCACGATATTTTTGGTCTCCTCGGCGTTGAGATCGAAAACGGTCGCAATACCGTAAGGGTTGGAGAGCGTTTCGATGATCTTACCGGGTAAAGCGACCTCGACGGCCGCCAGCATGCCAAGTGGAATCCGGTCGATATGCTGAACTTCGTCGATCACCGGTAGCGGTTGCTGTAGCCGGTTATTGACCAGCACGCCGTCATCCTGCTGCAAAATAATGCCGGTTATCTGATAGCCCGCTGCCGTTGCCGCATTGACCATCGCGGCGACATCGGCAAAGTCAAAGGCCGAGGAGACCACCAGAATATAGGGAGTGTCCGCGGAGCAGGACAGCAGCGCCTCTGGTGTGATGGTGATGCCGACCCCCAGTCCGACGCCGCCGGGTGTCTTCGGGTTATGGCCGATCATGGTGGACTCGGTGATGATGGTTTCCGTGATGGTTTCCATCGCCACATCGCCAATGACCGGCGTGGCTTCGTTAATGCGAATAAGCGAAATATCGCTGAGCTGAATGCCGGCCGCTTTTGCCGCCTGCGTTAGCGCCTCCTGGATACCGAACACATTTCGTAATGTGCCTTTTATACCCGTGGTTTCAGCCAACGCGCTGTGGCGAATGTTCAGCACACCTGCGTCATCGACCGTCGCCAGGGCGACTTCTGTCGAGGAGTTGCCAATATCAATGCCAGCGATATAGCGCATGCTTACCCCCTGTTAATCGTCGCCTTTGAGTTTCTTACGCTCGATGTACAGCCCGGCCGCTTCCCGAACAAAGGCGGCACAGAGTCGTGCCTGGTAGCGATGCTCGAGGTCATCAGCGATCGCCAGTAGCTCCGCCTGGGTGGAACGGTATGGGCGCAGGGCGTTGTAGATCTCAAGGATTCGGTCGTCGGGAACCGCGGTGAGCTCTGCGGCCCGCTCAAAGTTCATCGCCAGCCGATCGCGTCCGGCATCCTGGGCGATCGCCGCCTGCATACGCAGCGTTTCCGGAGTGATGCGCATGTCCTGCGCCGTAACGCGATCGCTTAATACGTTCTCCAGCGTCAGGTCATCGAGCGTTTTATTGGTAGCGGTTTTGACCCACTCCGGATGGCGGGTCGCTAACGGGTAGTCGCTAACTTTTGGCTGGCGAACGGTGTCGTTTGTCGGCGCGGCTGGCGCGGGCGTTATCCCGTCCTGTAGGCTGTTCATCCGGCTCAGCACGTCGCGTACCATGGATTCAATTGCGTCGGTATTCATCGGGATATCCTTTGTTAAAGCGCCACGCGCAGTTCCTGCGGGTTTTTGCCCGTCACCACGTATTTGGTCTCTTTAATGTGCAAAATGGCCGACTTCGCCTGGTATTTGGGACGAGCCATCTGATCGTTAAGCGTCGGCACCGGCTGCGGCGACTCGCGTTTGGCGTAGCGCGCGGCGTTTTTGCCAATCTGACGGTAGGTTTCCAGCGTCAGCAGCGGCGCCTGCGGGAAGAGTTCCAGGTTGGAAAGCGGCGGCAGGCCGCGCTGGTGGATGACGGTGGTACCTTTCGACTGAATACCGATCGAGATGCCGGAGCCGCTCAGGCGGTTGCCTTCCACTGCCACGAAGGCGACGTCAGAAGACTTAAAGCAGCGGATCACCCGGGCTTTGATGCCTTCTTCCTCAATGCCGGCGATCACTTCGCGCAGAATATTTTTATGCGGAATGCCGACGATATTGGCGGTTTGCGCCAGACCAAACGCTGGCCCGACGGCAATAATGACTTCATCCTGCTGCGTGCCGGGTTTGGCTTCGCCGATTTCCGTCAGGAAGCTGTCGCCGGACACAGGCGCAACGGCGACCGGTGCGGCAGAGGCGACAGAAGCCGCAGGCGCGCTAAAGGAGACCGGCTTATCTGCGCCTGATTTCATCTCCGACAGCACCTCTTCGATAATCTGGCGCAGCAGCGTTTCGTTAATTTCCATTTTTCACCCCTTAGCCAAGTTCATTGGGATCGAGCGCGCCCGGGATATTTTTAATCTCTTCCCAGCGCTCGCCTTGCAGGCGGTAGCCTGTTGCCGGACCGGCATAATCGTTCACGTCATTCACGGCCGAGAGCACCTGGCCCTCGCCAACAATGATGGCGGAGGTATGCAGGTAGTCGCCGGTGAGCTTGGCTTTCTGAATATTGAGCATGTCCTGGGCGACATCGGGGAAGCCGCCTTTCGCCAGGGCTTTCACCACCTCCAGGCCGTTGCGGTTCTTGTTGATGATCTCCTGAGCAAACTTGATGTCCTCGACGATATTGCGCTCAGGCATATCTTTTGAACCGTGGGCGTAGGTTGCATCAGCAGACGCGCGGTACGCCGCATATCCGAGTGGGTAAAGGTTTGATCGTTGCTGGAGGCGCACTCCAGATCCAGCGCTGAGCAAATCAGGTTTTCCGCCAGTACGGCGCGGATCCCGGACGGCACGGCGGACGGTACGCCGATACAGCTGACGGAGCCATTCTGCAGGCCTTGCACCCCGGCGGCTTTGGTGATGTAGATGCAGCGCGCTTCGAGATAAAGCATCGATTTGCCTTCGGCATAGCCCATCTGTACTTCAGAACCGGAACCGGAGGTAAAGCGCATTTTCAGGCCGCGCGAGGCGTAGGAGGAGGCGAGGAAGCCTTTCGACCATGGAGTGTCATCGCCATCGGTAAACACCGGTTCCGTACCGTATACCGAAATGGTTTCGGCATAGCAGGTGTGGCCCAGCATGCCCAGTTTCAGCTCGGTGGCTTCTTCCAGCGAACACTGGGTGAGGACGCCGGGGCGGCCAACCTGTGAACCCACCAGCAGGGCGATGGCGTTGAACGGCGCGTAACGCGCCACGGCGACGGTGGTCTCCTGCTCGTCAAAGCCGCGCCATGCGCCTTCAGCGGCGTCGGCGGCAATCTGTACCGGATTGTCTTTGATATTAGTGACATGCGCCTGCTGGGACGGCGTGCGGCGGGCGCGCATTTTTTGCATCGCCATCATCATCTCGACCACGTTCATATGCGACACCACTTCCACGATTTTCGCCGGGGTCATCGCGGTAGTGAGCGGCACGATGTCGCTGCGTTTAACGTTCGGGTCGCAGAGCATGTTGGCGAGCTTAACCGAATCCATGGCCATCACTTCTTCGGCCCGAGCGAGATTAATGCCGTAGCGCGCGATAAAGTGGTCAATCAGGTCGAACTGCTCAACCGGTTTACCGTCGAGTTCGGTCACCGCGCCGTTGACGATGCGGATAGAAGGTTTGGGATCGTTAGGGCTTTCCATCGCGATAAAGCCCTCTTCAATCCACTCCTTAACGAAACCATCCTGATTCACAGGGCGTTTCGCCAGTGCTTCAAATCTTTTCGATCTCATGAATCAGCCAGCACGCCAACGGACGCCGGGGCGCCGACGATAATGCCGCAGGCGCGGCCCAGTGGGGCGCCGAACGCTTTTTCCAGGGCATAACTGGCGCGCGCGGTATACTGCAGCTCAATATGACCCGCTTCGTTGCCGTAGACATCGCCGAAGGTACGGTCCAGCTCTTTCAGCGCGACCTCAATCCCGCGTTTGACGTCGGAAACATCATTCCCGCCCAGCACAATCAGCGAGCCATGGCCGGCGCCGCCTTTGGTGTCGCGAGGAAGCTCAATGCTGACCACTTCGGTGTTGGTGGCTTTGACCGCTTCATCGGCGGCCATGATGTGTGGCCCGGCGCCGGTGCGGGCGCCGAGGATGCCGATAGAGCGATAGCGTTTTTCGAGCTTCATCGCCTCCAGCAACGCGGCATCCACGTTGGCGATGACCAGCCCGAGGGTGTCGCCAATGGCGGTCCCGACAAATTCCGTTAAGCTGCAGCTTTTCTCTGCCATAGCCGTCTCTCCTGTGGGATGGGGGGTATCGGGAAGCGCCTGCTGCTCTGGCGTCGCTACACGGGCTATGACTTGCGCCATGATCTGTTCAACCAGCTCATTGCTGCTCATTGGCTATTCCCCTTCGGTAAGATTTTTTCAACATCGGTATGGGGGCGGGGAATGACGTGTACGGCTTTCACTTCGCCCACGTGGCGGGCTGCGGCGGCACCGGCGTCGGTGGCGGCTTTAACTGCCCCCACGTCGCCACGCACGATGACGGTCACCAGGCCTGAACCGATCCTTTCATAGCCAACTAATAAAACGTTGGCCGACTTAACCATTGCGTCAGCGGCCTCTATGGCTGCGGTTAAGCCTTTGGTTTCTACCATTCCTAATGCTTCTTGTTGCATAAAGACCTCGCAGGATATGTGCCAGTGAGGGAACTATATGGCGGAGCGGCGAAAAAGAATGGCTGAGTTGATGGTGGAGAGCGAAAAAATAGTGGTTTTTATATAATATAAAATGGATTTATTTTATTTTATATCGTTGTTTTTATTTGATTTTATTGTTTGTATAAATGTGATTATATTGCAATTCACGCTCCGTATTTACATTTTAAGAGGTGATTTTTTAAATTGTTTTTGCTATGCGATATTTTGCGTGATGTGATATTTGTTGGAAAATAAGCACTGCGCTTTCGCAATTTTTTATCATTTAGTTGGAAATTAAAATACCTCCTGAACGCCCGCCATTGCTGCATGGATTCGCGAACAAATAGCAATAAATTATTCTTCTTCGGCGACTTTACGCCGCCCGATTTCCGCAGGATGCCAACACTTTGCCGCTGCCGGTTTCTATAGTGGGCCTCGCCGTACCCAACGAGCCAGCGGATGGTTGGCTGGCCTGGACACGAACTTCGTCACGAGGTGTCACAATGAATGGTTCTTTACGCGCGCAATGTATCGCCGAGTTTTTAGGCACCGGGCTGTTTCTGTTTTTTGGTATCTGCTGCCTGAGCGCCCTGAAACTGACCGGCGCCAGCCTGGGGCTGTGGGAGATCTGTATTATCTGGGGACTGGGTATTTCTCTGGCGGTGTACCTGACCGCCGGCATTTCGGGGGGACATCTGAACCCCGCGGTCACCGTCGCCCTGTGGCTGTTTGCCTGCTTCCCGGGCAGAAAAGTGGTGCCCTATATCGTGGCTCAGGTCGCCGGCGCGTTTGGCGGCGCCGTGCTGGCCTGGATACTTTACAGCACCCTGTTTACGCAATTTGAAACGGTGCATCATATGGTGCGCGGCAGCCTGGAAAGCCTGCAGCTGGCCAGTATATTCAGTACCTACCCGGCGCCTGAGCTCAGCATCTGGCATGCGGCGCTGGTGGAGGTGGTGATCACCTCGATGCTGATGGGGATGATCATGGCGCTCACCGATGATGGCAACGGCGTACCCAAGGGCCCACTGGCGCCGCTGTTGATTGGCATTCTGGTGGCGGTGATCGGCGCCTCGACCGGGCCGCTTACCGGCTTCGCGATGAATCCGGCACGCGATTTTGGCCCGAAATTGTTCACCTGGTTCGCCGGGTGGGGCAATATCGCCATGACCGGGGGAAGAGATATTCCCTATTTTATCGTGCCCATTATCGCACCGTTGTTGGGGGCCTGCCTCGGCGCCGCAATTTATCGTTTTCTTATCGCCAATAATCTGCCCTGTCATACCTGCGTGGAGGAAGAAAATACGCGTTAGCGTCATAAGGGGAATGTATCTGTGAAATAGCCAGGCTAATTTCATGAACCGATATCACGAACCGCTCAAAAAGTCTCCCCGGGTTGGGAGACTTTTGTTATTGTCAATGCACTTTTTTATCGTCGATGGGATCTGATGCTAAAAAAGGTAAATATGAAAAATATGTTTTATTTATAACAAAAAATTAACTGAGGGGTTTTATCATGATTTCTGCGAGTACCCTAAACTCAGAACTCATCAATAAAATCGCACAGGATTTTGCGCAAGCCACCAGTCTGGCGGTTGTGGTCGTCAATATTCACGGTGATGAGATTTCTGAATTGTTTAATTTCACGCCGTTTTGCCAGCTGATGCGTCAGCACCCGGAGCACAGCGGACGCTGTCGCATGAGCGACCGCTGCGGCGGGCTGGAAGCCTCGAAAAAAGACCAGCTGTGTATCTACCGCTGTCATGCGGGGTTAACCGATTTTTCCATCCCGCTGGTGATTGCCGGCCACCTGGTCGGTTTCGTGCTGTGCGGGCAGGTGCGTCTGAGCAATGATGTTGAACTGGTTGATATCTTGAACGTCGATGACCGCTGGCAGGACGATCCGGCGCTGGTCCAGGCGTTTCGCGATGTGCCGGAGATGGACTATTCGCGGGTTATCGCTTCGGCGGATCTGCTGAAGCTGATCGTCGAGAATTGCCTGAAAAAACAGCTCAACTTTGTGGTTATCAAAGATAACCCGTCGCAGAACGACCCGGCGCAGGCCAGCCGGGCGCCCTCGCCGCACGATGGCAAAATGAAGAAGGCGCTGCGCTATATCGACGCGCATCTCTCCGATGAGCTGCGTCTGGAGGATGTGGCGGCGCATGTCTATCTCAGCCCGTACTACTTCAGCAAACTGTTTAAAAAGTATCAGGGGATCGGTTTTAACGCCTGGGTCAATCAGCAGCGGATGGCGAGCGCAAAAGAGCTGCTATGCCACAGCGACTGGAGCATCGCCAGCATCGCGCGGAATTTAGGTTTTTCGCAAACCAGCTATTTTTGCAAAGTGTTTCGCCAGACCTATCAGGTAACGCCGCAGGCATTTCGTCAGCAAATTAATGCCGGATCACAAACTGAGTCTTTTTAAATGACAATATTTTGCTATTGCCGATTTTTGATATCCCCGAGTATCTTCATCAATATAAAATGAAAAAAACGACAGTAGAGCAATAAATTGTCATAGCGCAACAAAATAGTGATATTCGAGGGATAAACTACACCAGTTTTTATTTTTGTGATGAGATAGAGTGTCCGTTAATACGAGACAGCTGATTATCACAACACCGCTTTCCTTCACTGACGTCATTGTGACGAGTGATGAAACGGTAAAAGAAAACATAAAGTAATACCCGTCGATGCAGGGCGCATCGGCGAAACAAACCGACAGGTTCGACACCAGTTTGGTGTCAGGGAAGGGGGTGTAAATCCCCCGCAGCCCCCGCTGCTGTGATGCTGACGACCCCGCAAAAACCACTGATCGAAAGATTGGGAAGGGCGGGCGAGAACGAGGCTAAGCCAGAAGACCTGCCTGCCGGTAACTGACCAACAACTTCGGTGGGAAGTGGGTGGCTTAGCGGTGCGTGGTCGCAGGACCAGGCATGCGCGTAGCTATACCCTGACCGCCAGAACAGGACAGGGTATGGCAACCAGGCGTGCGTTCATTCTTGCGGGTACCGGCAGCGGTTGTGGCAAAACCACCGTTACGCTCGGCCTGCTCAGCTTGCTCCAACAGCGCGGTATGCGGGTGCAACCCTGTAAAGTCAGCTTGGCTGCCCGGTGATTTTGCTGGTCGATGGCAAAGCGGTGTCGACCTCCATCGCCGCCACGGTGATGGGTTTTCAACATTTTGATCCGGCTCTCGACATCGCTGGCGTTATCGTCAATCGGGTCAACAGCGACGCGCACTTCCAGCTGCTGAAAAGCGCCATTGAGCGCTACTGTCGGGTGCCAGTGCTCGGCTATGTGCCGCGCGTGGAAGGCGTGGCGCTGCCCGAACGACATCTGGGACTGGTGACCGCCCGCGAGTCGGTGGTCAATCAGCAGGCATGGCGGGATTTTGCCAGCCTGCTGGGACGCACCCTCGACATAGACCGGCTGCTGGCCCTCAGCGAACTGGCCGCCATGCCGATCGGCGAGTGGGGAGAACAGCTTGCCGCCGATGCCGGCGAAGGACTGACGCTGGCCCTCGCCGACGATGAGGCCTTCAATTTTTATTACCCCGATAACCTGGCGCTGCTGGCGCGCTGCGGCGTGAAGATGGTGCGCTTTAGCCCACTGCGCGATCGCCAGCTGCCGGCCTGCCAGATGATCTGGCTCGGCGGCGGCTATCCGGAGCTGCATGCGGCCGGGCTATCCGCTAACCACGAGATGCTGACACAGCTTCGCGCGGCGCACCGGCGCGGGGTGGCGATCTACGCCGAGTGCGGCGGCCTGATGTATCTGGGCACGACCCTGGAAGTCACCAGCGGCGAGCGCTACACGATGGCGGATATTATTCCCGGACACAGCCGAATGGGGACGCGTCTGACCCGGTTCGGCTACTGCGAAGCGCAGGCGCAGCAGCAGACGCTGCTGGCAGCCCCTGGCGAGTGGCTGCGCGGCCATGAATTTCATTACTCCGATTTTTCTCCCGCCACCCCCGCCGTACTGGCCTGCCGTAAACAGCGAGACGGTAAGACGCTCCAGCAGTGGCAGGGAGGATGGCAGTCCGGCAGCGCCTTTGCCAGCTATCTCCATGTCCATTTTGCCCAGCGTCCCACCATGCTCAACCACTGGTTGCGGGCAGCAAGGAGGGCGCTATGACCCTTCTCGCCTGGTGTGTAGCCTGGATACTTGATGTCGTCATTGGCGATCCGCCGCACTGGCCGCATCCGGTGCGCTGGATAGGTCGCCTGATCGCCGTCAGCCAGCGTGTAGTGCGACGCGTCTGCCATAGCGACCGGGCGCTGCGCATCGGCGGCGGGGTGATGTGGCTGGTGGTTATCGGCCTGACATGGGGCGTGGCCTGGGGCGTACTGGCGCTGGCGCACGGGATCCACCCCTGGCTTGGATGGCTGGTGGAAGTGTGGATGATCTTCACCGCGCTGGCGGGACGCTGTCTGGCACAGTCGGCGATGGCGGTGGCCCGGCCGCTGCAGGCCGGAGATCTCGCCGAAAGCCGGCATAAGCTCTCCTGGATTGTCGGGCGCGATACCTCTCAGCTCCAGCCAGCGCAGATCAACCGTGCGGTGGTGGAGACCGTGGCGGAGAACACGGTGGATGGCATTATCGCGCCGCTCTTTTTCCTGCTCCTCGGCGGCGCGCCGCTGGCCATGGCCTATAAAGCGGTCAACACCCTCGATTCCATGGTCGGCTATAAACACGAAAAATACCGGGCGATCGGCATGGTCAGCGCTCGTCTTGATGATGTAGCCAACTTCCTTCCCGCCCGGCTGAGCTGGCTGCTGCTCAGCCTTGCCGCGGTGCTATGCCGGGAAGATGGCGCCCGGGCGCTGCGTACGGGCTGGCGCGATCGCTATCAGCACAGCAGTCCTAACTGCGCCTGGCCGGAAGCGACCGTCGCCGGCGCGCTGGGGATCCGCCTTGGCGGCCCGAACGATTACTTCGGCCAGCGCGTTGAAAAGCCCTGGATAGGCGACGCCGTCCGCGACATCGCGGTGGACGATATTTCCCGAACCATTCGATTAATGTGGGTGGCGTCAAGCCTGGCGCTGGCGCTGTTTATCGGCGTGCGCTACTGGCTGGTCGGCGCGGCCTGAGGAGAACCTGATGCAGTACATCCAACAACCGCAGGCGATCGAGGCGAAAAGCTTCGACATCATCAGCGAGATCATCGCCGAAACGCGACCGGACTACCGTTTCGCCAGCCCGCTGCACGAGGCGATTATCAAGCGGGTGATCCACACCACCGCTGACTTCGACTGGCTGGATATTCTGTGGTTTTCTCCGGATGCCCTGATCGCGCTGAGTGAGGCCTTGAGCCGGCCCTGCACGCTGTATACCGATACCACCATGGCGCTGTCCGGGATCAACAAAACCCTGCTGGCCCGCTTTGGCGGCGAATGCCGCTGCTATATCAGCGACCCGCGGGTGGTGCGCGAGGCGCAAAGCCGGGGGATGACCCGCTCGATGGCGGCGGTGGATATTGCGGTGCAGGAGCCCGGGGAGAAAGTGTTCGTCTTCGGCAATGCGCCAACCGCGCTGTTTCGCCTGCTGGAACATCGCGAGACCGCCATCGGCGGCGTGGTGGGGGTGCCGGTCGGGTTCGTCGGCGCGGCGGAGTCGAAAGCGGCGCTCAGCGAGAGCGGCCTGCCGGCCATCGCCGCGCTCGGCCGCAAAGGGGGAAGCAACGTGGCGGCAGCGATTGTGAACGCTCTGCTTTACCACCTGCGGGAGGCGCAATGAGCGATCAGACCTTTGACGCCCCGGTGTGGCATCACGGCAAAGCGCTGCGCAAGGGCTACACCACCGGCTCCTGCGCCACAGCGGCGGCAAAAGTGGCGGCGCTGATGGTGATGCGCCAGCATCTGATTCATCAGGTCTCGATCGTCACCCCCTCCGGCGTCACCCTGTGCCTGAACGTAGGTGGAGATTTTTGCCCCGGAAGGCGTACTTCGCGCGCAAAAAACCTATAACGCCCGGCTGGGGATCCTCGGCGGGATCTCGATTATCGGCACCACGGGGATCGTTACCCCGATGTCGGAAGAGAGCTGGAAGCGCTCGCTCTCCCTCGAGCTGGAGATAAAACGCGCCGCCGGGCTGGAGCGCGTGGTGCTGGTGCCGGGCAACCACGGTGAGCGCTTTGTCCGCGAGCAGATGGGCATCGACCCGCAGATGGTGGTCACCATGAGCAACTTCGTCGGCTACATGATTGAAGAGGCGGTTCGGCTCGGTTTCCGCCAGATTGTGCTCATTGGCCATCCCGGCAAACTGATCAAAATCGCCGCCGGGATCTTTCATACCCACAGCCATATCGCCGATGCGCGGATGGAAACTCTCGTCGCTCATCTGGCGCTGCTTGGCGCGCCGCTGCCGCTGCTGACGCTGGTCAGCGAGTGCGACACCACCGAAGCGGCAATGGAGCATATCGACGCCTGGGGATACCAGCGCCTCTATAACCATCTGGCTGAGCGAATCTGCCAGCGTGTTCTTGAGATGCTGCGCTTCACTCA
>PPYF01027840.1_pt1 | contig 17460 bp, 20 predicted proteins | sample 1559871 | NCBI WGS metagenome assembly PPYF01 (sample SAMN08240021, study PRJNA423297) | Human gut metagenome, whole genome shotgun sequencing project.
GAATTTATCAGTTCCTATGAGTGTGATTCCAAGACAGCTGATGAAGAATTTCTGCTTTCTAAAAGGCAGTATCAGCACATCACCGGCAGACAGCAAAAGAATAACATCATCGCTTATCAGATACGCCAGTCCTTTAAGCCGGGAGAAATCACCCCGGAAGAAGCAAATCAAGTGGGCTATGAAACGGCAATGCGTTGGACGAAAGACAACCATGCTTTCATAGTTGCAACCCACATTGACAAAGCCCATATACACAATCACATCATTTATAATTCTACATCTATTGACTGTTCCCGGAAGTTCAACAACTTCTTCCTTTCTGGTCTGGCGATTCAAAGGCTGAGTGATCGTGTATGCGCAGAACACGGGCTTTCCATCATCACACCGAAGCCTTATAGAGAGCGTCAGAAACGAACGGTTTTCCCGAAAAAGCGAACTCAGCGTGACGAGCTTTGCGAAGCTATCGACTCGGTACTCAAAGAGAAACCTAAGGGCTTTGAAGATTTTGTTCAGGCTCTTGCCAATAAGGGATTCGAGTTTAAGGATGGAAAACAGCTTGCGTTTCGTGGAAAGGAACAGAAGCGATTTATCCGCCTGCGTTCTCTGGGTGAAGGGTATAGTGAGGAAGAAATCTGTGCCGTTATTGCCGGAAAAAGTCTGCACAAGTCTAAGGGCGGTTCTCGTCAGGCTCCCGAACAGAAGCAGTTCCACCTTCTCATTGATATTCAGTCAAAGATGGCGGAAGGAAAATCGGTTGGCTATGAGAATTGGGCAAAGAAATACAATCGAAAGGAAGCTGCCAGGACAGTATGCCTTTTGAAAGAAAAAGGCGTGGACAGTTATGAGGATTTGGTCGCCCTTACGGATAAGCTGACTTCTCGCTTCTCTGAACTTTCCGATTCCATTAAGGCGGCTGAGAAACGGATGGTTGAGATTGGAGCATTGCAGACGCACATCAATAATTACTCCAAGACCAGAAAGACCTACGAAGCATACCGCAAGTCCGGGTACAGCAAAAAGTTCTTTGAAGAACATCGTGACGAGCTGATGCTCCATAAGGCGGCAAAGCAAGCCTTTGATCAGTTGGATGGGCAAAAGGTTCCTTCCCGTCAGGCTCTGCATGAGGAGTTTAACCGGTTGTTGGTTGAGAAAAAACAAGCCTATGCAGAATATCGTCAGGTGAAGAAAGAGATGCAGGAATATCTGATTGCCAAGCAGACGGTTGAGCATATCTTGGGTATTGACCGTCACAAACGAGTGGAAGAGAAGAAACAACAAAAAGAAGAACAGCGCTGAAGGGAGAGAAAGAGCCACGGTCCATTCCGTTTTGGAGTGTGAGACCGTGGCCACTTTTTTGCATTTTACTTCGATATAATATGCTGATCATCACCTGTCGGAAATAATCATGTCAATTCCTTGCTGCAAGGTTTCTTCATCAATTGCACCCGTTGCTTGAGCGATTGCGTTTCCCTCCTCATCAATAAAATATGTGGTAGGCAGTGAATAAACACCGTAGGTTGCAGCGGCATCCTGATCTGTATCGTAAAATACCGGGAAAGAATAGCCCTGTTCTGCGATGAAAGCAGATGCAGTTTCCACAGTCTCTCTGGAGCCATCGGTCATATTGATGATGAGAAACTGTACTTCTTCACCAATTTCCAGATACTTTTCGTTAAAATCAGGCATTTCCATTTTACATGGACTACACCAGCTTGCCCAGAAGTTTAGGACAACGGATTTCCCGATAAAATCCGAAAGATGAACTTCATTTCCATCCAGATCGTAAACTGTAAAATCCGGTGCCAATATCTTTTCTGATTCATTCTCTTGTGTTGTTGGAGTGGAGGCTTCTGTGGATTCGGTTTCCTGCGGTGTTTGTGTAGCAAGCAGATTGGGAGCCAGTTTCTGTCCAAGCTGTTTATATAGAATTCCTGCGCCACCTAAAATGAGAACAAACACAAGAACGAGTACCATTATTATCTTCTTTTTATTCATAAACCCTCCTCAACTAAGCAGGCTGAGTAGCTGTCCCAGCGTTCCTGTTGCCATCAGGATACCCACCAATATCAGGAAACAGCCGCTGACAGTATTGATGATCCGGTAGTGTTTTTTAATCCAGTTGAAGGCTGACTTCAAATAGTCGATCAGAATAGCACTGAGAAGAAAAGGAATGCCAAGTCCCAACGAATAGCAAAGCAGCATCAGCATACCTTTGATTACATGACCCTGCTGAGAGGCCAGCATCAAGGCAGAACCGAGGAATGCGCCCACACAAGGTGTCCAGCCCAAGGAAAATATTATGCCAAAGAGCATAGCGGGGAAGAACCCCATCTCACGACTGTTTAATGTTTTACTGCCGCCTCTGAACAAATTCATTTTGAAAATGCCCAGAAAATTGAGGCCAAAAAGAATTACTATCAATCCGGAAATTAAATTCACTGCACCTTTGTATTCTCGCAGGAAGCTGCCAATGGTGCCTGCCAAAGTGCCCATTGCCACAAAGATTACAGTAAACCCACTAACAAATCCCAACGCTCCCAACAAGGTCTTTTTTGTGCTGCGTTCTCCACCACCTGCAAAATAGGAGATATAGATGGGCAGCATGGGAAGCAGGCAGGGTGATATGAAGGTGATAATGCCCTCCAGGAAAGCTACTGCGTATTGCATGAACCGCTGCACCCCTTTCCGAAAATACCGGACAACAGCCAGCCGATAAAGCCCATATAGGCCATCGTGATGAACGGGTTAGAAGTCAGCGGACAAGCTCCAGTGGGGCATCCCACAAAGTAGTAATATGCAAGGCCAACTAATGCGCCGCCTGCGGTAAAAAGAACTGGCTTCAGCCATTTTTTAATTTTTTCTTTCATCTCACATTCCTCCTGCTAAATATTCCTCTGCATAGTGAACAGCAGTTGCCCCATCGGCTACAGCAGTTACGACCTGCCGTAATGCCTTTGTGCGGACATCCCCAACGGCGAACACACCGGGGATGTTGGTGCGGGTACTCTCATCTGCAATAATGTATCCAGCCGGATCAATCTCAATCTGATCTTTCATCAATTCGGTGGAAGGCTTTCTTCCCACGCTTACAAATACACCATCGCAAGCAAGGGTACTTTCTTCTCCAGTTTTCACGTTCCTAATCTGGATACCGGTCAGCTTTTCGTTATGGAGCAGAGCTATAATCTCACTGTCCCAGAGAAATTCTACATTTTCTGTTTTCATCAAAGGTTCATGGTAGATCTTTGTTGCTTTTAGGGTGCCTCTGCGGTGGACGACGATGACTTTTTTGCAGATACGGGAGAGAATCAGCGCATCCGCCGCAGCGGTATTGCCACCTCCTGCGATGACAACCGTTTTGTTCCGATAGAACATTCCGTCACAGGCTGCACAGTAATGGACACCTTTACCGATTAACGCCTGTTCCCCATCAACACCCAGCTCTCTGGGACCGGCTCCTGTAGCCAATACGATGGATTTTGCGTACATAGCGCCTTCGCTGGTCACAGCTTTCTTTACAGAACCTGACAGTTCCAGAGACAGCACCTCAGTCAGCTTGGTTTCCACACCAAACCGCTCCGTTCCTCGCTTCATTTTTTCTCCCAGGGAGAAACCGTCGATGCCATCCTCGAAGCCGGGATAGTTGTCGATTTGCTCGGTCAGAGCCATCTGCCCACCGGCAGACAGCTTTTCTAAAACCACGGTGTCCATTCCTGCTCTTGCAGCATAAAGGGCTGCGGTATACCCGCCGGGACCGCCACCTACAACGATCATGTCATAGATATGCTGCGCATTATTTACTTCCTGAGTCCGGTGCTGTAAGGTTTCCTCAATAAAAGCCACCAGCTGCGCTCTGGATTCCGGAGCGACGATAGAGCCAAGAGTCTGTCCGCTGTGATAGATTAGCAGAGTAGGGACAACTTCAATAGCCTCGGTCTCAGCCAATTCCGGTTCATCATCAATGTTGACAGCAGTGAATACCAGCGTATCCTTATATTCCTCAGCAACGCTTTCCAATGCTGGAGCCAGACGGCGGCAATATACGCACCAAGGGGCTGAAAACTCCACCAGAACAGTCTTTCCGCTATGCACCATTTCTTCAAATTGATTTCTATTAATATTGATAACTGCCATATTGCCAGCTCCTTTCCTTTGCTTGATTATAGTATAGCCAATCTAAAATAACATTTCGGTGATGAGATCACATAAAATAGTGCGACATTGCTGCCGCACTAAACTTTTTCGTTATTAAGTAACTCGAGGATATGTTCACTGGAACGGATGATTTGAGACTGCTTATCTTTTATGGATGTTTTTTTTGCCTCCTCCAGCGAGAGAGAAGCATATAAATGAACCGTGTATGCTTCCTGCCTGAGAGAATCGTTATACTGTTCAGCTGAAAGATATTGTTTCTCAAGAATACTAATTTTATTTTGGAGATCACCAATCTGCTGTTGAAGCGACATCACTTTTTTCTTTTGAATATAGAGGAAAGAAGTAAGAAGAAGTAGTAGTAATATGATTGATAGGATAATAATAATCATTCTTATTACTTTCCCTCCTTTATCAAAAGATAAGCCTTAACTGCATTACGGAGACTTTCTGGTAGAACAGGCATGGACAAGATGATCAACTTACCTGCATTCTTTTCTATCGTTATTTCTGATTCCGGTTGATTGGACAGAAGAATTACGGGTGTTCTTTTATCCGCCCGCCATGGCTGATCCGGCTGTTTTGTCAGAGCTTCTGTAACAACCCAAAGCATAGGCTTTTTCTTTCCAAGCTTTTTTCTTGCAGCTTCCGGGGTTTCAAATACAAGGATATGTTTGGATAACTTCTGCAGTACCAGTCTCAGTCCGTTCCCATAGGCTGAATCACTGCACATAATGGCAATCGTGGCATTTGATTGTTCGTCTTGTGATGCTTTAATAAAATCCAGAACGGGTGTATTATAAAGGTTGAAATCTTTTTCTGTATGTACTGCTTCATAATAAGCTCTGACCGCTTGACACATTCTTCGACAAAACTGTTCAATATCGATACGGATGTCCGTAAGGCTATTGTCAGAACCAATTCTATCCAGTTGACAAACTGAGGTTCCGCAATTCACGCCCAGGTGAAAACGAATCGAAGTATTGTCCTCAGTATTTGCAAAGCCTTTGTTCTGGTGTAGGTATTCACAGCGAAGCTGCCAGCATCGTTCTCCGCAGATATAGGGCGAGATATCCTGCGCAGAGACTTTAAAGAAAGGTGCTGCGTATGTATCAAACCAACGAATATATTGATTTCCTACATCACGAGTTGGTCTCTGATTTCTGTCCAGAACAGCACGCCCATCCCGATAACGCTTTACAATTTCTGGGAAAGCAATTCCGCCACAAATATCAGGCAAAGTCAGCGCCAATGCCAAAGCAGATTGCCAGCGTCCATCCTCAATGTTCAGTTTTACTTCCTCTATGCGATGTAAAAAGGTAAAGCTGGCATTATCTTGAATCATAGGCATCCTCCTGTAAAAAAGCCGCCTGCCAAGTATCCTCGGCAGGCGGCAAAATCATATCATTACACTTCGGTCATCCACAAGCCGTGGAGGTTGCAGTATGCGTAAACAGCCACTGCCTTGTCATCTCCCAGGGAGAAGGTAACATTGGGGTCATCACCGGGCTTGAGGGCCTTGCGCTGGCCACCGTTCTCCGTCTGGACATAGACCCACTCGATGAAATGCTCCGGAAGCATAGGATGATCTACAGAACCCACATTGACATGGATTGCACCATCTTCAACAGTAACAGCAGGCAGATGCTTTTCGCCGCTGGCTTCTACGGTGTTGGGTAGTAGGGCAGTCATTTTCTGCCCGCAGCACATCATAGGTACGCCGGAGTCGTGAATCATGCCCACCAGATTGCCGCAGTGTTCGCAGATATAAAACTTTGCACTCATTTTAATTTCCTCCGTTTTATCAATAGTTTTCCGCACGAACTTCGAAGAATGCCTGAGGATGCTTGCAGACAGGGCAGATCTCAGGAGCCTTGGTTCCTACTACGATATGTCCGCAGTTACGGCACTCCCAGATGGTAACGCCGCTCTTCTCAAACACCTGCATGGTCTCCACGTTGCTCAAAAGCTTGCGGTAGCGCTCCTCGTGCATCTTCTCAATGGCAGCTACGCCACGGAACTGTTCAGCCAGATCATGGAATCCCTCCTCATCAGCTTCACGAGCCATGCGGTCATACATATCCGTCCACTCGGCGTTCTCACCTTCAGCAGCATGGAGCAGGTTCTCGGCAGTATCGCCCAGCTCGCCCAGAGCCTTGAACCACAGCTTGGCGTGTTCCTTCTCGTTCTCAGCGGTGTGCAGGAACAGCGCGGCGATCTGCTCGTAGCCGGCCTTCTTGGCGACGGAGGCGAAGTAGGTGTACTTGTTCCGGGCCTGACTCTCACCGGCAAAGGCTTCCCACAGGTTCTTCTCCGTCTTGGTACCGGCATAGGGGTTCTTCGCAGGGGCTGCCTCTTCGATCTTCACAAACTTGTCGGCGGGCTGCTTGCAGACAGGGCACTTGAAATCAGGGGTCATGGGGCCTTCATGAATATAGCCGCAGACAGAGCATTTCCACTTTTCCATTTTCTTTTCCTCCGTTTTTTCATTGAATTGAATGGTATGTAACAGGGATTCCACAGCATCCACAGGAATGCCGGGATATGTTTTAATACTTTCCAGAAACGATCTGGTGTTGCTGCTCTGAGGCAGCATAAAGCCGGCTTCTCTGCACAGATCCTCAGCCATCAGGCGAGAGGATTTTTCCACAGCGACGCTCAAGACATCAGGAAGCTGCGAAGCAATGTTCTCTGCATTGGCTTTGCTTTGAACTAAGCCACGAAGTGCTTCGACAACTTTTTCTTCTTTCGGCTGCTGCGGCGGCAGTTCTTTGGGAACCATAGAGATTGCAGAGGATGGACAGGCTTCGGCACAGGCACCGCAGCCGATACACTTTTCAGGATCAATGATGCTGTTCTCCGTATCAGTCGCTCCGGTTGGGCAGACATAGAGGCAAAGGCAATCCTTGGTACATAAGCGAAGATTTCTTACTGCATATTTTTCAGCCATAGTTATGCCCTCCCTTCCATTTTTTCAAATTTCCAACTGGGAACCTTACACACCGGACATTGCTCCGGAGCTTTGTCACCAACATAGACAAAACCACAGACCGTGCAAACCCAGACACCGGTGTTTTCCAACATCTTGTCTCCCTCAGATTCATATCGAGTCAGCAGAGATTGGAGCATTCGGGTAACCTTTTCACTCCACACCTGACAGCGCAGACCACCCCGATCAGGCTTTTCACCGGCTATCGCATTGCCATAGGGATACCCTACAGACAAATCCTTGTCAATGAGTTCCAGCAGCTTGGCCGTGCTGGCCTCCTCAACGGGCGCAGCCTTACTTCTGAAGAACTCTGCCAGTTTTCTGAAATCATCTGCCTGCTGGGGCAGATACTGCTTTTCGCAGCCACGGGCCAGATTGGAGCAGATGATGCTCATTTCCATGGGAGAGAGTTCCGTGTCCACATGGGGCTTTTCAAGGACCTCCTGGGACGCTGTTTTTTCTTCTTTGGGTTTGAAAGCGTCTTTGCCTGCTTTACAGACAGGACACTTCCAATCGGCAGGTAGGTCTTCCCACTTGCCACCGACAGCTTCATCGTGAATATATCCACAAATGCCGCAAACATATTGTTTCATAGGTTTTACCGCCTCCTTTATCTATATTTTATCAAATCACGACACATATTCCGTGACTTCATCACCTATTTCAGTCGCAGGAGTGATGGCCGCAGCCGTGGGAACCGCAAGAGTGACCTTCCCCATGGTGGTCGTGATGATCACACCGGACATTGGGGTTGAAGTCCAGCTCGCCTGCTGCCAGTGCTTCTGCTGCTGCATCCGCGTTGCCGGAAACACCACCATAAAGCCGGATACCCACATCGCTCAGTGCCATCTGGGCACCGCCGCCAATACCGCCGCAGATCAGGGCATCCACCTTCAGTGCACGCAGGACGCCTGCCAGTGCACCGTGTCCGCTGCCGCCAGCATCCACAACCTCAGACGAAATGATTTTTCCATCTTCCACATCGTAGATTTTGAACTGTTCGGTGTGACCGAAGTGCTGAAAGATTTCTCCGTTTTCATAAGTGACTGCAATTCTCATAATATTATCTCCTTTCGGTTTTTCATGCATCGTATGGTTTTTTTGCTGATAGCAATTTCTGCATCCGTAGTCTGCGCTGTTTCCGCTGCAGAGTGTAAAATCCCCTCCCTCGATTCGCAGAGGAAGTCCCTCAACCAGCGCATCGGCCAGTTTTTTGCGGGCAACTGCATAAATCTGCTGAACCGTTGTTCTGGCAATACGCATATATTCTCCGCATTGCTCCTGAGAAAAACCTTCACGGTCAATCAGGCGAATGGCTTCATACTCATCCACATTCAGGACAATGGGAGTCAGTTCCTCGCCGCCACGAACCGGAACAAAACCATCATTATCCGGCAAACAACAAACTTTTCTGCATTTTCTCGGTCTTGGCATAGATTCACCTCCATATTATTTGCGGCATATGCCATTTATACGACCATTGTACATCTCCTTTTCCTATATGTCAACGGAATTATTGACATATGCCATAAATTATTTTATACTATGTGTATTCAAGGAGGTGTACCCATGGATTTTTCATCCTATTTTCCAATTTGGAACAAACTGACACCGACCCAGCAGCAGATTTTGGAGCGAAATGCAGTTTTACGAAAAGTGGACAAAGGGACTGTGATTCACAACGGAACTGTGGAGTGTACCGGTCTTCTGCTGGTAAGAAGCGGACAGCTTCGTGCCTATATTCTTTCCGATGAAGGACGGGAGATTAGCCTCTATCGTTTGTTTGATCGGGATATTTGCCTGTTTTCCGCCTCCTGTATGATGAACAGCATTCAGTTTGAGATCACCATTGAGGCGCAGAAGGATACCACGATGTGGGTTATTTCTGCTGACACTTATCAGCGCATTATGAAAGAGTCTGCTGTGGTAGCTAATTTTACCAACGAAATTATGGCTACCCGTTTTTCTGAGGTTATGTGGCTCATGGAGCAGATCATGTGGAAAAGCTTTGATAAAAGGCTGGCAGAATTTCTGCTGGAGGAATGCAGCTTAGAGGAAACAAACATCCTCAAGATTACCCATGAAACCATTGCGGGCCACATGGGCACCGCCCGTGAGGTAGTTACCCGAATGCTTCGCTATTTCCAGAACGAGGGTATGGTCAGGCTGACTCGTGGAACAGTGGAGGTTACAGACAAAATCAGACTGGAACAATTGCAAAATGATTAAGCAAAAAGGACATCTGCTTGCTATTAGTTGCAAGCAGATGTCCTGATTTTATGCTCGATCCATTCCGCAGGCCGTAGCCGATTCAATGAGACAGCGATCATTGGTCACAGCATCATAGAACCGGAAGCCGCCGGAGAAGTTATAGCAGTCAAAGCCGTTTCCGGCCAGGATACGACAGGCAATGTAGCTGCGCAGACCGCTCTGACAGATGACGTAGACTCTCTTACGCTTGTCCAGCTCACCCAGCCGCTCCCGCAGCTCGTCCACCGGGATGTTAAAGAAGCCGTCAATGTGTCCGTGTGCGAATTCTGCCACAGTGCGGGTGTCCAACAGAGTTACGCTTCCGTCACGAGGAAGACGATCTGCATCTTCCAGATGCCATTGTTTCAGAACACCGTTTGCGATATTATCAACCATAAAGCCAGCCATATTCACCGGGTCTTTCGCAGAGGAATAAGGCGGTGCGTAGGCCAGATCCAGATCCTTCAGTTCCGTGGCTTTCATTCCTGCCCGGATAGCGGTGGCCAGCACATCAATGCGCTTATCCACACCTTCATAGCCTACGATCTGCGCACCCAGCAGGCGATAAGTCGCCTTTTCAAAGACCACCTTCATTGTCATGACTTTCCCGCCGGGGTAGTAACCTGCATGGCTCATGGGCGACAGGATAACCGTATCAACATCCAGCCCTGTTTTTCTGGCGTTGGTCTCATTTACGCCGGTAGTAGCGGCAGTCATGCCGAAGATCTTGATGACACTGCTGCCTTGGGAGCCGGTATAATGGCTGTCTCCGCCACAGATGTTGTCCGCAGCGATTCGTCCCTGTTTATTGGCAGGGCCAGCCAAAGAGATCAGAGCATCCTGCCCGGTGACGAAGTGCTTCACCTGCACCGCATCGCCCACGGCATAGATGTCGGAAATGGAGGTTTCCATTCGGTCATTGACCACAATACTTCCTTTAATGCCCAGTTCCAACCCGGCATCCTTTGCAAGGGTGGTTTCGGGAGAAACACCAATGGCCAGGATTACCATATCCGCATGGAGAGGCTGTTCGTCTTTCAGCAGCACATCCACGCCGCCGTCCCTTTCCTCAAACCCTTCTACGGTATGACCAAGTGCCAGCTTTACACCGTGCTTGCGCATTTCATTATGGATGAAAGAAGCCATATCGGCATCAAAGGGATTCATAAGCTGTTTTGGACGCTGGACAATGGTGACATCCATCCCCAGCTCTCGCAGGTTTTCTGCCAGCTCCAATCCAATGAAGCCACCACCTGCCAGTACAGCGGATTTGGGATGGTTTGCATTGATGTAATCCTTGATGCAGAAGGTATCTTCAACAGTGCGCAGGGTAAACAGCTTATCAAGACCTACACCGGGAAGCCGGGGCTGGGTAGGCTTGGCTCCGGGAGAGAGAATCAGCTTGTCATAGCTCTCCTCGAACTCCTCACCGGTTTCCAGATTTTTCACGGTAACTTCTTTTTTTTCAGGATGGATAGCCGTGACCTCATGACGCACCTTCATGTTTACATGGAACCGGGAGAAGAAGCTTTCCGGGGTCTGGAGGGTCAGATCCGACCGATCGGTAATCACATCACCGATATAGTATGGCAGACCACAGTTGGCATAGGAGATATACCCCGAGCGCTCAAAAACTACGATTTCTGCCTGCTCATTCAGTCTGCGAATACGGGCGGCAGCGGTAGCACCGCCTGCCACACCGCCTACAATGACAACTTTCATATTATCGTTCCACCTTTCCTGCATAAGCGGAAATTCCGCCTATGTTTTTCACGTTGGTATAACCCAGCTGCTGCAAAACAGCAGCTGCCTGGCGGCTTCTTGCACCACTGAGACAGTGTACAAAGATGGGGGTAGCTTTATTGTCAATCATGCCAGCCACTTTGTCAATGGACTGCAAAGGAACATTTTTACTGCCGGGGATATGCCCCTGCCGGTATTCGTCGGGGGTGCGAACATCCAGCAGGACTGCGCCATCCGTAGTGCTATATTCTTTGACACCCTGATTGATGTCAGGGCCTTTCAGGAAATCGAAGAATCTCATCTTTGCACCTCCTTACAGCATGGCGAGAATCTGAGCCTTAGGTCTGGCACCGGTGACTTGATTGACAATCTTTCCGTTCTTCATAACCACCAGAGTGGGTATGCTCATCACACCGAACTGCATAGCCAGTTCCTGTTCCTCATCCACATTAATTTTAACAACCTTGATATCGGAGCGCTCCTTGGCAATCTCCTCTACCAGAGGAACTACCATGCGGCAAGGACCACACCAGGGAGCCCAGAAATCCATCAGGACGGGCTTGTCCGAGTTCAAAACCTCTTGATTGAAATTGTTTTTATTAACACTGATAGCAGACATATTTAAGTCCTCCTGTTTTCTTTTTTATGGCTTTATTATATCCAGTAGTCGTTCCTTGTTCTGTGATTTTATCACTTATCGCCGGTGACTGTTTCACCGGGCCAACTATTAATTCCGCCGATCTCAATGATATTGGTGTAGCCCAGTTTCACCAGTTTTTCAGATGCCTGCTTACTCCGATTACCGCTGCGGCAGTATACCAGAATCAGCTGATCTTTATCCGGCAGTTCAGAGATATCCTCTGTGCCAATGGATTCGTTGGCAATATTGATAGCACCGGGAATATGCTTTTCGCTATATTCCTGAGCAGTACGAACATCGAGGATGATGTATCCGGTTTCCTCCTCCATCATCGTAATAGCTTCCTCCATAGTAATCTGTCGATAGGTTTTTTCAGCGGATTGCGTTGCACAACCAGAGAGAAGCAGTAAAGTCATTAAAATGGGAATGATTCTTTTCATGTGTATACCTCCATATTTTGAAGATAGGGCAGCCGTTTCCAGCTGCCCTGTTTCCTTTTTTAGGTTCTTGCCATTCCGTCTACACTGAGCACAACGCCCGTGATATAGGATGCTTCGTCAGATGCCAGGAACACAAATGCATTGGCAATATCCTCCGGCTGACCCAGGCGGCGCAGAGGGATCTGCTTGATGAGCGGATCAATTACTTCCTTGGGAACAGCCTTCATCATATCGGTCAGGGTAATACCGGGAGCGACCGCATTCACTCGAATACCCTTCGGACCCAATTCTCGGGCAAGGGAAACCGTCAGACCATTGACAGCAAATTTGGATGCGGGATAAGCAAAGCCACTGGGCTGGCCGTAAATGCTGACCATTGAGGAGGTGGAGAGAATAACACCTTGACCTTTTGCAATCATGCACTCACTGGCGGCTCTTGTAGCATTGAACACGCCTTTTACATTCAGATCCATAACCTTATCAAAGGTTTCCTCCGTATACTCGGTAAAGGGAGTGCTTTCGGATACACCGGCATTGTTCACCAGAATATCAATGCAACCGTATTTTGAGGCAGCTTCTTGGAACGCATTGCGGACAGATTCCAAATTGGACAGGTTAGGACTGATTCCCGCAACTGTTGCATCAGGGTACTTTTCTTTCAGCTGCGCAACCGCTTTGTCAGCAGAACCTTGTGAGCTTGCGGTCAGGATTACCGTAGCACCTTCCTTCAAAAATTTGTCTGCGGTAGCGTAGCCAATGCCACGGCTGCCTCCGGTGATGATTGCAACTTTATCTTTCAGTCTCATAAGAATACCTCCTTGTGTTTTGTATTTGTAGTATAACCTGTTTCGGAGGCGCTCTCCGTGATAAAATCACATTTTTCCAAGAAGGAATGATAGAAAAATCATGCCCGTGCATAAATAAAAAGTCACAGTCACGCTCCGATTTGAAGTGTAGACTGTGGTTTTTATTTTACAGGTTCTGCACTTTCAGCCATCTTGATGATTTCGGAATCATCAATTTTGCTTGGAGTGTATTCCAGAACATAAGTGACTTCCGGAGAATAAGTCCAACAGAGAAATGCCGTGTCATCTTTCTTGTAAAGAGCGCCCGGCCAGTCCTGAATCATCATTTCCTCACAGCTGTCCATACTGTCAACTGGGAAAAGCACTCCCAGGGCTTCCGTATGTAATCCGGTGGTTTCTTTCGGGTCTCCTTCGTAAAATGTGGTTTTTAGGATACGGTAGTAGATATTGTTATCCTTGTCGTTTTGGTCTCCGTAGGTCAGAGTGGCTGCGAGTTCTGTTTTGGAAACCTTCTTTACATCTTCTCCAAGAACTTCTTCTGCGCTCTTTTCAAAACGGTTAGCAAATTCATCGAAGTTCATTTCCTTTTTCTGATGTGAAGTCACCACAATTATGATTCCAACCGCCACAACAATAATGACAGCAAATAGGATGGCTATTCGTTTCTTTTTATTCATGTTCTTCCTTTCCGTGTAAATAATGCGAAAGTCAACGAGGTACATCTGGCAGATTCATGATCTTTGCACCTGCCTTTTTTGCATATTGCATGGTCTGATAAGCTCCGCCAGAATCGTGTTCGACACAGAAAATAACCAAATCCGAACGGTCAACCATGGACCGATTCCTGACTTGATGGGCGGACTTGAAATGCTTTTCTGCGGATTCGAGACAGATTTCAATTTCATCATAATACTCATGAAATGACTGCTCATTGTTCCGGTATTCTGCCGTCATATACGGCAGTACCAGAACGAGAGAACTGTTGTCATCCCGGATCGTTCGCTTGCATCTGCGGATCGTTGATGAAACAAGCTGGTCAAATTCTCCGTCTCGCCCTACAAGGAACTCGACATATTCTTTGGTAAGAAGCAGTTCACGGATGATTGCTTCCAACTGCTGTTCAATCACAAACGGATCATCAACTTCTCTGTGTCCAAAGAAGCTGACAGCGAATAAATTCATAAAAATCTCTCCTTTGGAGATACTTCATACTGGTATCGCTAATCAAAACTCAATATTGGTAATTATATCACCAAAATAAGAAAGGATAAAGCAAAAATTCATTTTCTTGCTACCAACGCTGCCTTCCAATTCATACTACAATAATTGAGGAAGGAGGGACAGAAGTGGCCAACACGCAGTATGATGAATTTATTCGTATCAGAATTACTGAACTGAGAATAGCAAAGAATATTTCTGAACACAAGATGAGTTTGGATTTGGACAAGAGTGGCTCATACATTCGTGGTATAACCAGCGGAGCGGCCTTGCCGTCTCTCAGGGAACTGTTCAATATTATCTCGTATTTTGATATGACACCGGCAGAATTTTTCGCTCCGCTGGACGATGCGAATACCCCGTATCGTGAATTGTGCGAGAAGCTGAGAACCATGAATGAGGAAGAACTCGAAAAGGTCAGCACCTTTATTGGCTGGATTGAGAAGAAAGAATAATCAAATGGAATTAAGTTTTTAACCTGGATGCCAAATGGCAGTCCAGGTTTTTTCTTTCTCAGGAAAGCGTTCAGAATGAACGAGTAGCCGGTATCGTAGATACCGATCAAAGGGGATTGGGGATGCTTCCCCAACAAGCAAATTTGCGAAGATTGCACCGAAGGGAAAATCGAGAAAATGAGTGAACCTGTACAGGTTTACACTGCTTGCCAATTTGTAAAACCCCAAAATTCCGCTCCTCTAAGCTCTAAAAGTCCTTCCGCTTCAAAAATTCGGATAATTCTTTGAAATAAGAAAATAAAATGTAGTGATAGCTCACTTTCTTGTTGAGTTTACCTATTTGCGTGCTATAATTATAAGTACAGGTACTTTTTGAACGAAATATCTGGAAGAAAGGAATGGTGAAATGATGGCTGTCAGCTATAAGAGACTATGGAAGCTATTGATTGACCGAGATATGAAGAAAAAAGATTTGGCTGAACAGGCAAATCTGAGTAACTATACCATCAACAAAATGCATCGAGGTGAGAATGTAACTACAGATACGCTCGTAAAAATCTGTTCTGTCCTGGGCTGCACCTTTGACGATATTATGGAAATAGTTCCGGACGAGAAGTAATATGTCCGTTTTATGGGATAGCCTCTTTGGTAGAATGTAAGCTGAAGAAGCATAACTGCAATAAACTGTTAGAGTGGAGGAATCGGCAATGGCTGAAAAGAACAATGCCAACATTGGCTTTGAAAAACAAATTTGGGATGCTGCCTGCGTGTTATGGGGACACATCCCTGCCGCTGAATATAGAAAGGTAATCATCGGACTGATTTTCCTTCGCTATATTTCCAGTGCATTTGAAAGAAAATATAACGAGCTTGTTGCAGAGGGCGAAGGCTTTGAAGAAGATCGTGACGAGTATTTAGGCGAAAATATTTTCTTCGTCCCGGAGAAAGCAAGATGGTCTACCGTTGCAGCTGCGGCTCACACTCCGGAAATCGGCACAGTCCTTGATGAAGCAATGCGAGAGATTGAAGCAGAAAACAAATCTCTGAAAAATGTGCTTCCGAAGAATTACGCAAGCCCGGATTTGGACAAGCGAGTTCTGGGCGATGTCGTCGATCTGTTCACCAATATGGATATGTCTGATACAGAGGAAGGCAAAGACCTTCTGGGCAGAACCTACGAGTATTGCATCGCCCAGTTTGCTGCCTACGAAGGTGTGAAGGGCGGCGAGTTCTATACACCGTCCAGCATCGTTAAGACAATCGTTGCAATCCTGAAGCCGTTCAACAACTGCCGTGTGTACGACCCTTGCTGTGGTTCCGGTGGTATGTTTGTTCAGAGCGTGAAGTTCATCCAGGCACACAGCGGCAATCGTCAGAGCATTTCCGTTTATGGTCAGGAATCCAATGCGGATACCTGGAAGATGGCAAAGATGAATATGGCGATTCGTGGCATTGATGCAGACTTCGGCCCATATCAGGCTGACACATTTTTTAATGACCTCCATGCCAACCTTCGTGCAGATTTTATTATGGCAAACCCGCCTTTCAATCTGTCCAACTGGGGACAGGATAAATTGCAGGACGATGTTCGCTGGAAGTACGGAACGCCGCCTGCCGGCAATGCCAACTACGCATGGATTCAGCACATGATTCACCACCTTGCACCGAACGGCAAGATTGGTCTGGTGCTTGCAAACGGCGCACTGTCTACACAGTCCTCCGGCGAAGGTGAGATCAGAAAGAATATCATCAATGCCGATCTGGTGGAAGGTATCGTTGCCCTGCCTACGCAGCTGTTTTACAGCGTGACGATTCCGGTTACGCTCTGGTTCATTAGCAAGAACAAAAAGCAGAAAGGCAAAACGCTGTTTATTGATGCCCGTAAGATGGGCTACATGGTTGACCGCAAACACAGAGACTTCACGGATGAAGATATTCAGAAACTGGCGGACACCTTTGAAGCATTCCAGAACGGAACTCTGGAAGATGTGAAGGGATTCTGTGCGGTAGCCGATTTGCAGACTATCGAAAAGCAGGACTACATTCTGACTCCTGGGCGCTATGTTGGCATTGAAGAACAGGAAGAAGATAGTGAACCGTTTGATGAAAAAATGGCTCGCCTGACTTCGGAACTTTCTGATATGTTTGCCAAGTCCCATGAACTCGAAGCAGAAATCCGTAAGAAGCTGGGGGCGATTGGTTATGAAATTTAATACATACAGCATCTCAGAGTTGATTGATGAAATAGCAATGGGTCCGTTTGGCTCGAACATAAAGGTGGAATGTTTTGTTGACGATGGCATTCCCGTTTTGAATGGCAGCAATTTGAATGGCTTTTTTCTGACAGAAGATTCGTTCAGATATGTTACAGAGACAAAAGCAGATTCTTTGGGGCGTGCTAATGCTCATAGAGGTGATATTGTAATCACTCACCGAGGAACTTTAGGACAGATTGTTTGCATTCCTGAGACATCGAAATATGACCGATATGTGATTTCTCAAAGCCAGTTTAGGGTAAAATGCAACGAAAAAGCGCTTCCGGAATATTTGGTTTACTATTTCCATACAGCGATTGGTCAGCACAAATTACTTTCCAATGCATCTCAGGTTGGTGTTCCAGCTTTAGCGAGAGCATCTACAACATTTCAAAAAATCGAAGTTGAGATCCCTGATATTAAGACACAGCAGAAAGTCGTGTCTGTGCTAAACGCAATTGAGGCGAAGATAAATGTAAACCGTTCGATAAACGAAAATTTAGAGCAGCAAG
>PPYF01507084.1_pt1 | contig 17457 bp, 20 predicted proteins | sample 1559871 | NCBI WGS metagenome assembly PPYF01 (sample SAMN08240021, study PRJNA423297) | Human gut metagenome, whole genome shotgun sequencing project.
ACCTGTTTCCTTGACTGAGGCGCAGAAAAAGCTTCTGGAACGCTGGTCAAGGCTAAGTGAAGAACAGCAGGCTGTTGTATTTGCTTTGATCGATAAGATGTAAAAATCCGTCAGAGGCGCACCCTTTAGAGTGCTGCTTCTGGCGGATTTTCTTTGCCATCAATCTAACGGAGTTTTCTGTATTACTGCTTTTAGATATAATTCAGGGTCCCCATTCAAAATCAGTTCGGCATAGGCCAGCGGATCGTTATAGATCAGCCAGTCCAGTTCTGACCGCTGGTACATACTGTTTGCCGCCTCGTTCTCCACGGCGGTGCAGTCGATGGAGAGCAGCGTCCCGTCATCCAGGCGCAGCTCCACGCAGGCGGTGTCCAGGTTGAACTCACAGGACAAAACCTTTCTCATAGTCGTTACCTCCCAATACTTAATTTCAGTTGGTTTTCCGTAGCGGTACAAGGGCCGTTTCGGTTATTTTAGTTACCGGCAAGCAATGCGTGTGGATAGCCACACACAAATCCGGCAAGCAATGCGAGTGTTCATACACACTCACATTTCCTGCCGTCTGCTTGTTGAGGGCAACGCCCCCAAGCCCCTTTTGAACACAGAATTTCATTCTGTGGCTGCGCGTTCTCCGAACGCTTTTTTGTCTGTGCCCAGTGCCCCGTTTCGGAGCATAGGGGTGCGTGAATCGCTCACCCCTTTTGCTAATATGGTACTCCCTAAAATAGGGCTTCCCTTGGAAGATGGGGTGGTAAAATGCCACCCCAGATTTTCCGTTCCGCGACCGTTGCGAGCGTCGCGCTTTACTCGATTGCTTCAAACGCGGGGGCTTCCACCACCATGTAGGTCAGCCGGATACGCCGCCCGGCGTGCTTGGTTTTGTTCTCGTACTTCACCTGATGTTCTTCCGATAGGCGGCTGGCATTCACATTCAGATGCTTGGTAAGCCGGTTCACCGCCATGTCTGTTTGAATCGCTTGGGCCAGCTCGGTGGGGCTGCCTTCCCATTCCCGGTTGTCAGCAGATACGATCTTTGCCACGGCTTCCAGTACCGGATCTGGGGGTTGCTTCCAAAGCTCATTCTCTGCATGGTCGAGGTCCCACACCAGGCTTTCCTGGTCTTTGCTGAGATACAGCCGCTGATCCGGCTGGTCTCTGCCTACCACCTCCAAGGTTGCCCTGCTATCTGTCCGCTTCTCCTTCTGCATCAGTAGTGCACCATCCGCACACCCCAGCAAGCCCGTGGTACCCGAGATCATCTCAAAGCTGTCTCCCGCAGGCTGCTTTCTGGTGTGGTGAACGATCAGGACGCAGACGCCATATCGGTCAGCAAATTGTTTCAGCTTGCCGATTACCTCATAGTCGCTGGAGTAGCTGTAACTATCGCTCACCGCCTCCCGGACCTTTTGCAGGGTATCCACGATAATCAGCTTGGTATCAGCGTGTTCCCGGACGAACTTTTCCAGCTGTTCATCCAGGCCACCGCCGATCATCTTGGCGTTGGTGGCGAAGTGGAGGGAGCTTGCCCCCTCCACTCCAAACATTCGGAACATCCGGCTCTGGATACGCTGAAAATCATCTTCCAGCGCAAGGTAGAGTACTGTTCCCTGGTGGACCTTGTAACCCCACAAGTCCTGCCCAGTGCTGACATGGTAGGCGATCTGGGCTACCAGGAAGGACTTGCCGATTTTGGGCGCTCCGGCAAGGATATATGCCCCTGCATAGAGCAGTCCTTCCGCCACCGGCGGCCTGCTCCTATAGGCGGTCTGGAACAGCTCTGTCATGGTGAGCGTATGCAGGTATCGGGGGTCTGCCATACGCTGCATCCTGCGGTACATTTCTTCCAGGCGTTCCAGGGAATTTACAATTTCATCGTTGATTTCTTCCCCGGAAGTGGGTATACTAATGGTTCTATTGCAATTGCAAGCGACGCGACGGCAGAGCATCGTGCGGCTGTCCGCAAGGCTCAGCTTTCGATTGCGGCGCAGGCTGATGGATTGCTTACTCTGAACTGCGACGGCAAGAAGCCCACGGTGGATATTCCTGCTGTGGTTGTACTCTTAGGATAAAGGAGGATGAAATAATGCCTATTATTTCGGCATTTCCGACGGGAGAAAGCACCGTCGATTACACTGGCCCTAAATCCGGTTTGCCATCGCTGGAAGAGGGCAAGGTTGCGTATGTAACCGATGAAAAGCGGCTGTATACCGGCAACGCTGATGGCACGAATACACAGGTTCCGAATGCGGATGACTTGAGTGCTCATATCTCGAATAAAGAGAATCCGCATAATGTGACAGCCGATCAGGTTGGAGCGGATGCTAAAGGTTCTGCCGCACAGGCTCTGACGGATGCTAAAACATATACCGATTCTGCCATTCAGGCGGCTATTCAAAACACTTGGGAGGCGAGCTATTGATGAGCGTTCAGGAGACTAATCTTAAAGCTATCGCCGACGCCATCAAAGCTAAAACTGGAGAAACCGGCACTATTAAAGCGTCGGAATTTGCGAGTAAAATCAGCACCATTGAGACCGGTATCGACACCTCTGATGCCACTGCAACAGCTAGCGATGTGGTCTCTGGAATGACCGGGTATGCAAACAACCAGAAAGTTATCGGTACATTGATTCCTATTGAGAAACCGAGATGGACTCAGACCACGCTGCCGGCTAGTGTAGACTGGTCCTCAGTCTGCTATGGTAACGGTAAGTTTGTAGCGGTATCCGGTGGTATGGATGGCATTTCTGCTTACTCTACTGATGGCATCAACTGGTCTAAATCTAATGTTAGGGGATTCAACATGTCCTCTGTTTGCTACGGTGCTGGCAAGTTCATCGCCGTTTCTACAGATGGTTCGATGTTCTCCTCTCCTAATGGCATCAACTGGACCCCGATGCCACTCACGGGGGGACTGAGTAGAGCATGGTCCTCGGTCTGCTACGGTAACGGTAAGTTTGTGGCTGTAACTGTTAATTATACTGATGTTGTAGCTTACTCCATTGATGGTATTACCTGGATTCAGGCTACGCTTCCGGCTAGTAAGGACTGGTACTCAGTTTGCTATGGCAACGGTAAGTTTGTAGCTGTGGCAAATGACAGTAATATTGCTGCTTACTCTACGGATGGTATCAACTGGACTCGGACTACGATACCAGTCGATACAAACTGGGAATCGATTTGCTACGGCAATGGTAAGTTTGTGGCTGTAGCTTATAGTTCTGATATCGCTGCTTACTCTGCTGATGGTATAAACTGGACTCAGACTACGCTGCCTTATGAGGGATTCTGGCACTCGATCTGCTATGGAAACGGTAAGTTTGTAGCGGTGGCTGATAGTAGCGATATCGCTGCTTACTCTACGGATGGTATCAACTGGACTCAGACTACGATGCCGGTTAATACATTGTGGCTGTCTGTTTGCTACGGTAATGGTAAGTTTGTAGCTGTGGCTGACTTTAGCAATGTTGCAGCTTATCTCAAAGATTCTTTTGATTCCTGGGCTTAAAAAAAAGGGGGGGGGGTGATATTTTGAGTATTCAAGAAACCAATCTCAAATCCATCGCAGATGCCATTCGTGCCAAAGAAGGATCGACTGATCTGATCAAAGCCTCGATGTTCCCTGAGCGAATCGCTGCTATTCAAACCGGTGTGGATACCTCCGATGCTACTGCTACTGCGGAAAAGATCTTATCTGGAAAGACACTGTATATCAAAGGCGAGAAAGTTACCGGTACATTAATTCCCATCGAGAAACCGCGTTGGACTCAGACTACGATGCCAGTTAGTAAAAACTGGTACTCGGTTTGCTATGGCAATGGCAAGTTTGTGGCTGTAACTAATAGTAGCGATATCGCTGCTTACTCTGAGGACGGTATCAGTTGGACTCAGTCTACGCTGCCAAGTAGTAGGTACTGGCGTTCAGTCTGCTACGGTGCAGGGAAGTTTGTGGCCGTCAATTATAACACTAATATCGCCGCTTACTCTACTGATGGCATCAACTGGACTCAGGCTACGATGCCGGCTAATAAAGATTGGTGTTCAGTCTGCTATGGTGCAGGGAAGTTTGTGGCTGTGGCTAGCGGTAGCAATGTCGCAGCATATTCTACCGATGGTATCAACTGGACTCAGGCTAAGCTGCCGTCTTATGAAACCGGGTTCTCGGTTTGCTATGGCAATGGTAAGTTCGTGGCTGTGGCTCAAGGTAATTCCATAGTTTATTCTACCGATGGTATCAACTGGACTCAGGCTACGCTGCCGTCTTATGAAAGCTGGTCCTCGGTTTGCTATGGCAATGGTAAGTTCGTGGCTGTGGCTGATGAAAGTAATATCGTTGCTTACTCTACTGACGGTATCAACTGGTCTCAGTCTACGCTGCCAAGTAGTAGGTACTGGCGTTCAGTCTGCTACGGTGCAGGGAAGTTTGTGGCTGTAGCTTATGACGGTAATGTGGCAGCTTATTCTACCGATGGCATCAACTGGACTCGGCCTACGATGCCGGCTAATATAAGACCATACTCGGTTTGCTATGGTAACGGTAAGTTTGTGGCTGTAGCTAGCGGTAGCAACATTGCTGCTTATCTCAAAGATTCCTTTGATTCCTGGGCCTGAAAAGAAAGAGGTGATCTATATTGAAACTTTGTCTCGGCAGTACCCCTATCAAGTCGCTTAATATCCGCAAGCTCGATGTGGATACTAACGACGCTACCATTGTCGCATCCGACATGCAGACTGGCTCTATCGCTTATGCAAAGGGACAGAAGGTGACCGGTGCGGGCAGTAATGGTTTTATCATCGACGAAATTTCCAGTTACTCCTTTCGTTGTCTTCAAGATCACCTGTGTGAGCTTCAGCGTCAATATGAGATAGCCGAAGCCTACCTGAAGGCAAAATATGCAAATAAAAGCACCCTGTAAAAGGGTGCTTTTCTTATCTTTCTGAATGACAAGAGTGCCACATTTTTTGATTACCCCAAATATAGAGGTAACACGATTGCGAGTAATATTACCAAAACGAAGAGAACGATGAGAACAGCATTTTTATTTTTTTCAATCTTACTATCTACCTTCTCAAAGATACCTAACTCGATTTTTTTCTTCAGATTATATACTTTTGTATAATCTGAACTCGGATTTTGTTTTATAAAAGGATTTCTCTGCAGACGTTGAAGTTCCTCTTGTCGGGCCTTCTCAGATAGTATGGCTTTCTCTTTGGCGCGTTGAATCTCAATTTTTTTATAATTATCTTCTAGTTCAGCATTGTACTCAGAGAGATGTTTTTCCAGATTTTTGACATTATTCAAGTCGAACAATGCTTTCAAGGGAACCTTGCAGCAGGGGCAATTCGCAACCGAATTCATAACAATTTTTCCACATCCGCAAATAACAAATCCATTTTCATGACAAGGCAAATAGTGATGCTGCTGTGTGGGGTTGATGGAACTTAAATCTCGGCTATACTGGCTTGCTAATTCTCCTAAAGAAGAAATTGGTAGTTGATCATATTTCGCTAACTCATATGCTTGCCTATATTTGTTTTCCCAGATTGTGTTGTCAGAGAACACTATTTGCTCAGGAGTGATGCGAATATTTCTGGTTTCATTATCCGGCAGTAGTATAGCTGTCCTGTCTCCAAACAACGTATATGGTTGTATCGAAATATCCAGATAAGAAAATTTGTCCACTCCAGTTAATTCTCTATTCAGAACATCAAAACACTTGACGGAAACAAACATCGCCTTTATGTTCTGTTCAGATAAATTTTCAAATTTGCATTGAACCAAGATACTGTTGTCTACATTGTTCTTTGTTAAAGCATGAGCCTGCAGTAGTACAGGACAATCATGCGCCCAGAACACACGCTTTTCGTGTTGTATAACCGTATATTTTTCAGACATATCATTCACCTCTAGTGATGCTTATATCAAAGGCAAATCATCATCTACCGAGCTGCTCTGCTTTTGCGATAATGTGATAGGTTGAATCGCACCATTGGTATTATCTTTGATGTCCTGCAAAAGTTGGATGATTTCACCAACAGCATAGATGCCAAAACTGAAAACAACAGTTACTGCTATGAACAAGATGCTCAAGCCTTCATAGGTATCATACATTGAACAACCAAAAATAATACCAACAACCGCGTTGACTATTGCATACACCCACATAATTACAGCAACAGTGTTAGAACTTCTGTTTTTCATACATTACTCCTTTACCGGGAACATGGTAACGACATTATCTGTGTAACCGCCGACGAGTATCGGATGAGTCCACTTCAGAATCAGCTTTCTCTGTTCTGGCTCGCTCTTTGATCCAGTCCAGTAATGATGCCAGCGGCCTCAATGACACTTTACTCGCAGATATTCATATGCTGCGCCTATTGGGAGATCACACACCTCGCTCACTCCCATTTTCTTCGTGAGACTCTCTGCACAACACGTCTAACGTGTCGAAGCAGTCGGGAGCCATCTCGCTCCACTTTCTGCATAACTTGAGCGGAGTTTCGTTCTCTGTCACTGGTCTCACACCTTCATTTCCTTTTTGTATAAATTATACAATGAAATCCACCTAACGTCAATAAATTTTGCAAAGAAAGGAGGCTCGCCATGAGCGTGATGCGTAATGACCGGCCTTAATAATTTTATAAATCTATTTGGGCAAGTCACCCTTTCTGCCGTCGTCGAGTTAGTCCTCGCCGGCGTTTTTCTTTATCTGATCTACAAAAAGGTCAGAGATTTTCTCATTGAACGCTACGAGGCTGAAAAAGCCCGCGACCAGCGAATCAATGAAGCACTCGACGCTGTGCATAAATACCCTGAGTACCGCGCCCAGAGCATCAAGATACAGCAAACATTGGAAAACGAGATACAGAATATCCGCAAAACAATGGAACGCTACCAAGCCAGACTGGACTCAGTAGAAGAAACCAATAAACGCCGCGAGTGCAACAAGCTCCGCGATAGACTTCTTCAGAGTTACCGTTACTACACAAACGAAGCGACCAATCCCAGCAAGTCATGGACACAGATGGAGGCTGAAGCCTTCTGGGGACTGTTCCGCGATTATGAAGAGACCGGCGGCAACGGATATATTCACTCAGTAGTTCAGCCAGCGATGGAAGAACTGTTCATTCGGGCATGTCCAATTCCGAAAAATGAAGGAGGTGCTTCGAAATGAGTAAGCTCGAAAAGAGCAAAACAGAAGAAGTTTATAGCTCTGTTTTCGTTTTCGACGACTGGTATCTCTACAAGCCAATCGGAACCATCGCCCAGCAGTATGACCATCTTTCTCGTACTTTACTGGTTGTCGGAGATCTCCCCGAAGGTTACATCTGGCATATTCTGATTCAGAAAGGTGAAAATCTGAACATTGTCCTAATGGAGCCTGTCGAGGACGAATCGGGCATTGCTCTTGCCGTCAGCGAGGAATTATCTGACGGCGAACCTTCGAACGTTAAAATGATCGGTGCCATTATCGAGCGCGGCTATGTTCACGAGGCCGGCAAGTATTCTATCCAGCTTCGTGGCACAAAAGATGACGAAGTTCGCCATACCAACTTAGTGTCAGTTCGTATTCCGAGATCTTTATCCGGTGACGAGCAGTGGCCGGAAGTTCCCAGCGAATTTACCCAGATCGAAGACCGTATCAATGGAATCTATAAAGACGTCCAAAAGGTATCTGAAGAAGCTGTGAACGCAAAAAACGCCATCGAAAATTTGTCAGCGACTGTAACCATGGTTAGTTCCGACAAGCAAGCGTCTGTCGAAAAAAACATTGATGAGAACGGTAATATCTCATTGGACTTTTCTTTACCATCTGGTGACAGTTCTACATCAACAGACATCATTCTTAAAAATTTAGTCGGCACATTTTAATTCATGCTGCTGGCTGTAGTAATTTACACCAATGAATGAACGAAAGAAAGGAAAATAACATGGCTAATCTTATTTATCATGGTCTCAAAGCTAATCTGCCGTCCAAGCGCGAACCCAATTCGTTTTATCTGACAACGGATACTCGCGAGCTGTATTTTGGCGCAGAACTTTACACTGAGCCGGTGCGTTTCTACGCTGGAACCAAGCCGCAGTCCCCTGCTCAGGGCGTGCTTTATATCAATGAGACGACCGGCGCGGGCGATGTTTACACCGGCACTGCTTGGCAGAATGTCATTAAACCTACTGTTACCCAGCTTGACGCCTCTGCAACGAACGAACAGATCCCCACAGCTAAAGCTGTCAAGGATTATATCGACAATGTTGTTACCGGCGGCATTGGATCTCTGGGCGCTCTGGCTGAGAAAGATGAAGTGAGCGAAGCTGAACTCAGTGAAGATCTGAAGCTCAAAGTCAACACGGCTGCTGAGCAGGCATCTAATCTGACCGGAGATGACGCTAATAAGTCCGCACGAGCAATCGCCGCCGAGGAAGTGGCTAAAATCGTAGCCGGTGCTGATGAGTCTTTCGATACGCTCAAGGAAGTCGCAGATTGGATTTCCAGTCACACGAATGACGCCTCTGCAATGAATTCTGCAATTAAAGCACTCCAGAATATTGTTAAGGGTATCGGCGGCGAAGGCGAATCCCCGACCGTTGTTGCTTACATCAACGATGCCATCAAAGCGCTGAAGATCGGTGACTATGCTAAGGCGGCAGACCTCACTGCGGCTGTGGCACGCATCGCTACTCTTGAAGTACAGATGGCCACTCTGAACGGTGGAGCTGATGTCGCTGGTTCCGTAGCTAAGGCTCTGGCCGACGCTAAGGCTTATGCGGGTGATAAAGCTACCAAGGCAGAAACCAATTCCAAGTCCTACGCGGACAACCTTAATAATTCCATGAATACTCGTCTGACTGCCGTTGAGACAGCTATCACCGTTGGTACGTTTTAATCCCGTAGTTAGTCCAATAGTGAGTGAAATTATTTTAGCAAGGAGGTGACGCACCGTGGGATACTATTTTCGAACCTATGAAACTGTATTAAGCAAAGCAGAGAACCCCACTCTTGTCCCGATCATTCCGGGGCGTTATTTAATTTGTAAGGATACTGGCGATATTTTTTATGATACCAACGACGGAACACGCAAGCACTTGACAGATATCGTTGATATCGAAACAGAGTCCGCCCGAGCAGAGCTGCTTGCGCCGCTCAATAAGTTCTATTTTGTCAAAGAAACATCCCATTTTTGGCGTTACACCGATGGTTCATGGGTTGATCTTACGCCGAATTATGACACGGAATTCGTGTCTACAATCTTGTCGGCTAATGGTTGGACTAATAGAACACAAAAAATTACGATATCAGGGCTCGGCCAAAATCAGAATGGAATTATCAGTCTCGCTCAAGATATTTCCCTTACCGCATTGAAAGCCGCTCAAAAGGGTTCGTTGCGTCTCATTGAGCAGAGCCAGAATGCGCTGACTGTAACTGCCGATGGCATTGTGCCGACCGTAGACATTCCCGTGATTGTTATTTTAATGACATCGAACGGCGGCAATTACAAGACGCAGAGCAAGACCGTAACACCTACCAAACAGCAGCAGCAGGTTACTCCGGGTGACGGTTACTTTGCGTTGTCTGATGTTACGGTAGACGCAATCCCCGATAACTATCAAGATGTAGGCGGTGTAACGGCTACGGCTGGCGATGTACTAACCGGTAAGAAAATCGTAGGAGCAGACGGCTCGGCGGTAACTGGTTCGATGGCGGATAATGGTGATGTAAGTGCAACCATGGACGGCCTGACTACGACCAGCGTCAATGTAAAGAAGGGCTACACGAGCGGAGGTACGATCAGTCTGACTAACGCGATCGAAGAAGCTCTCGCGGAGGTGTGATATGAGCGTATCTACGCAGATCAATCGCATTCGGAAAAATGTCACGGACACGCTACAAATTATCAAAAATGCAGGTGTAACGGTGGGACAGGGCAGCGATGCTCTGCCTGCCGCTGCGTCTGCCTTAGTTGAAAAAATGAGCAAGACGGCCACTATTCGCAGCGGATCTGGCGCTCCTGATGATAGTCTGGGCGTAGACGGCGACATTTACTTAATGCTGTAAGGAGACAATAATATGCCTACGATTACATTACATCCGTCTCAGGTATTTGAAGCAGATAGTAATTTTAAGTCAGTTGACGCAGCACATCCATTTGATGAGGCTTTTGGGCGAAGCCAAAACAGCGCAACTTATGCCCAGTGGTACATGGTTAACGGCAGCTCAGCTTTGACACAGGTGCAGTACGGTTTTAACGTATCTGCTATACCAACCAACGCTACCATCAAGAGCGTTGTCGTGCACGCTAAATGTCAGTCGCAAGATAGACGTACCTACTATGGAGGCAATACGTACCTCAGAATCTTAAGAGGAACACAGACGGTTGTACGCAGCGATAAACAAATTTTTGGCACAACTGCGTCGATTGTTTCGCTTTCCGACACAAGTTTTACCCGTGAGCAATTAAATGACCTTCGCGTTAGCATTGACGCTTCTCGCGGATACTTTGGTACTAAGACATCTTTTTGGATTCGATTCTATGGCGCAGACTTAGTCGTGGAATACGAAGCACCGGAAAAATCCGCATTATATGTGCGCCAAAATGGCCAGTATGTTGCCGCAAACCAAGTATTCAAAAAGGCGAATGGCGTATGGGTGAAACAAGAAAATCTGGCCAACGTATTCGATAAAGACACGAAATATGTCACGATATAAACCGCTGAAAGGAACTATTAAAAGGAACTGTCATGGCAATCCGCAAAAGAAGAAAACGTAAATTTGAGTTTTCCAAACTGATTCTGGTCTTTGAGACCGTGCTCGTGGCTTATGTGTCGCACAGGGTTCTCGGTTTTGTCGGACGGGCGATTGAGTTGGACTATACAGGGTCTCTCCCCTATCTGACGACCTTTATCTCCGCTGTCTGGGCGGCATATGGTACGAGCGTCAGCTTCTATCAGAGCAAAAGCGGCAAGGAGAACATTAAAAAAATTGAGATCGCGCCGCCAGTTTCTTATACAGATACTGACTTCGGATATGAGAACGACGACCGCGACTGCTGATAACTTTTAAGTATATTTTAACGCCAAATGATTGACTTTTCACGCGAAATATTGTATAATAAAAGAGTGGAAACCCGACGGTTGCCACAACATACATATACTTTTGAACCGAGGGGTTGCGCCCTCAATTCTCGAGCCGCCTGTTCCAGCAGACGGCTCAATTCTTGTTATCTCTCATGTACAGCGCTAACGCTATCATGCTCGCGACTGAGCCGGCAATCTGTATCGCCCTTTCAATCGCTCCCAGAATCTCAAGAGTTATATGTATCGCACCCCTTCGAGAATAATTTCCCGCGAGGGCTATACACACGCCTCCACTCCGCTCTCGCGGGATGGCAGGCAACCGTCTTTTAACCATTCCTAACCACTAACTCACGCTACTCGCTCACTATTGGTTGGGTTTCCACTAAACACATTATACCGTATTTTTGCCAAAAGTCAATTAAATGGCATTTTCGACAGTCCTTCGGGATTGTCTTTTTTTATGCCCGAAAGGAGGCAATTATGGATACTAATCAGATTGTACAGCTCATTGTGGCTATTCTTACCGGTCTGGCAACCTGCATCCCGCTTGCTGTAAAGCTGGTGGAGTATGTTAAGACGGCGACCAAGGAAAAGAACTGGGCGAACCTGCTCGGCCTCGTTATGTCCCTGATGGAGCAGGCAGAGAAGAAGTTCGACGACGGCGCAACCAGAAAAGAATGGGTCATGGCTATGGTTAAGGCTTCGGCTGACTACATCAATTACCCTGTAGACGAGGATACGCTGTCCAAGATGATCGACAGCCTCTGCGATATGTCCAAGGTTGTCAACGGCAAAAATCAGGAGGTTGATGCAGAGTGAACATCAAGTTTATTGCCGCAGACCCATCGAACTATTACCATGGGCGCAGCGGCAATTCTATTAAATATATCGTAGTGCATTACACCGCGAACAATGGAGATACGGCCGCAGGCAACGGCAATTATTTCTCCAGTCCAAATCGCAAAGCCTCGGCGCATTACTTCGTTGACGAGAACAGTGTAGTTCAGTCTGTGAAGGATTCAGACGGTGCTTGGCACTGTGGCGGTTCTTTGGAGTCTTCGCATCATCCGTACCGCAATATCTGTACGAATAAGAACTCTATCGGAGTAGAGATGTGCAGCGATAAGGTGAACGGCAAGTATGTTATCACGGCGGCTACTGTTGATCGAACGGTCGAGCTCGTCAAGATGCTGATGAAGAAGTACAATATCGCAGCCGACCATGTTATTCGTCACTACGATGTGACTGGCAAGTATTGCCCGGAACCGTGGGTTCGTGACCAGAGTAAATGGACGAATTTTAAGGCGCGACTGACTGCTCCGGAGAAACCCGTAGCACCCGTAAAGGAGGAAGAAGAAGTGACTCAGGAACAGTTTAACAAGATGATGGATACTTATCTGGCCGGCTTGGCTAAGCAGCAGCCGAGCTCTTGGTCTGAGACTGCTCGTAAGTGGGCTGAAGACATCGGCCTGATTAAGGGCGATGATAAGGGCAATAAGAACTACAAGAGCTTCTGCACGAGAGAGCAGATGGTTCAGTTCTTGTACCGGTTTAAGGATATGAAGTAAGTTTTGGGGCGCAAATGCGCCCCATTTTTTTACGAATATTATCCGCTTCTTGTGCATATCTATTCATAAAGAAACCCGCCTGCTATCAAAAACAGGCGGGGATTTTTAGGTCTTGTTAATAGATGTAAATTACTGACATGTATCAAAAATGTATCAAAAAAATTTTGACGTTTTTCAAAATGCCCAAATCCTTAGATATATGGTCACTTTTTAAGAGGTGTTAGCCAGAGAAGGTTATTCCCACTCAATCGTAGCCGGCGGCTTACTGGTAATATCATACACAATACGGTTTACGCCGACAACCTCATTTACGATACGGCTAGAAGCCTTATCAAGCACCTCATACGGAATGCGCGCCCAGTCAGCGGTCATGAAGTCGCTGGTGGTTACGCCGCGCAGCGCGAGTGCGTAATCATAGGTGCGGCTGTCGCCCATAACACCTACGGTGCGGGTGTTGGTCAGAACTGCAAAATACTGATTGATCTCCTTGTCCAGACCTGCATTTGTGATCTCCTCGCGGAAGATTGCGTCTGCCTCACGCAGAATGTCGCACTTCTCCTTGGTGATCTCGCCGGTAATACGGATGCCGAGACCCGGTCCCGGGAACGGCTGACGCATAACCAGCTGCTCGGACAGACCAAGCTCAAAGCCGAGCTGACGAACCTCGTCCTTGAACAGCATGCGCAGCGGCTCGATGATCTCCTTGAAGTCCACAAAATCCGGCAGACCGCCTACGTTGTGGTGGCTCTTGATGACAGCGGCATCGTCCTTGCCGGACTCGATCACGTCCGGATAGATAGTGCCCTGTGCCAGATAGTCGATCTTGCCGACCTGCTCACCAATCTGCTTGCCCATCTTCTCAAACGTACGGATGAACTGTGCACCGATGGCCTTGCGCTTGTCCTCCGGGTCAGTCAGACCCTTGAGAGCACCGAGGAATGCGTCCTCCTCGTTCATGCGGATCAGGTTGATGTCCCACTTGGAGAAAGCTGCCTCAACCTCATCACCCTCGTTCTTGCGCATCAGACCGTGGTCTACGAATACGCAGGTGAGCTGATTGCCTACTGCCTCAGCCAGCAGAGCAGCTGCAACCGAGGAGTCAACGCCGCCGGACAGCGCCAGCAGAACCTTGCCGTCGCCGACCTTCTCGCGGATGGCCTTGATGGAGCTGTTCTTGTAATCGCCCATGGTCCAGTCGCCCTTTGCATGGCAGACCTCGTACAGGAAGTTCTTCAGCATAAGCGAGCCGTTCTCGGTGTGGTTTACCTCCGGATGATACTGTACACCGTAGAAGCCGCGCTTCTCGTCAGCGATGGCAGCGGTCGGGCACATATCGGTGTGAGCGACCAGCTCGAAGCCCTCCGGCACCTTTGCCATGTAGTCGCCGTGGCTCATCCAGGAAATACCCTGCTCCGGCAGACCCTTGAACAGCTTGCAGTCCGTGTTGTAGAAGGTCTCGGTCTTGCCGTACTCGCGCGCAGTGTCCTCCTGTGCTGCGGTTACCTCGCCGCCGAGGGTGTGCGCCATAAGCTGACAGCCGTAGCAGATGCCCAGAACCGGTACGCCCAGCTCGAACAGAGCCGGATCACACTTCGGGGACTTTTCCTCGTAAACGCTGTTCGGACCGCCGGTAAAGATGATGCCGATCGGATTGAGCGCCTTGATCTCCTCAATCGAGGTCTTATAGGGCTTGACCTCACAGTAAACATTATGTTCGCGGACGCGTCGTGCAATCAGCTGATTGTACTGACCGCCGAAGTCGAGCACCAGAACAAGCTGATGATTTTCCATCGCCAATCTCCTTTCTGTTTTCCCAATGTATATATAATAGAATTATGCCACATTTCTACGTTTTCGGCAAGGGCTTTTGCGGAATTTTCCGTTTCCCGACAGGAAGAAAACATACACGAACCGGAATTCTGCCGATCTTGTATAAAATTTAACAGCCGCGTGCATACTTTCCGATAGAAGAAACGACCGGAAAGGGTGAAGGATTTTGAAAAACAGGCAGATTCGCATCATTGCGGTGCTGCTCGCAACCGTGCTCGCCTATGCGGGACTGATCGGCGCTGCCGCCGTAACCGCGCAGGCGGCGGACAATGCACCGGTGGTGCAGCCGGTCACGGCGCAGACCTGCGTGGATATCGCCGTGGAGGCTGAACTGTCCGCGGCCGACGCAGATAACGACGTAGTGCTCTATCAGCTTACCGAAAAGCCGCGGCTGGGCACAGCGAAGATCGAGGGCAGTACCTTATATTACGCACCGGGCCGCAAAGCCGGACGCGACAGCTTCCACTATACCGCCGTGGATGCCGAGGGAAACACAGCGCAGCCTGCCGCTATCACGATTGAGATTAAAAAGAATAAGACCGGACTCACCTACTCGGACATGGACGGTGATCCGGCGCATTACGCGGCGATCTATCTATCGCAAAAGGGTGTAATGACCGGAGAAACCATCGGCAGCTGTGCGTTTTTCCATCCCAACCGACCGGTAACACGCAGTGAGTTCATCGCCATGACAGCCGCCGCGGCAGACCTGTCCGTTGAACCGACAGACCAGACCGACTTTGCGGATGACAGCGGACTTTCCGCGTGGGCCAAGCCGTATATCAGCGCCGCAGCCGCAAACGGACTGGTCAGCGGCTACGCGACCGTCTCCGGCGTGAGTGAGATTCGCGGCGAGAAAACCATCACAACGGCCGAGGCAGGCGTGGTGCTCGACCACCTGCTTGACGGCACGCTGAGCGGTATGCAGTACGCTTGGTCGATGTCCGACCATTCTCCGCAGGATTGGGCACAGCCGGCAATCGCTCGGCTGGAACGCGCCTCCGTACTCACCGCTGCACAGGCACAGAACCCAGAACACCCGCTCGACCGCCGAACGGCGTGCGAAATGCTGTACCGCGCACTGATTTTGCTGGATTCTTGACGAAAATCAGCAGCAGTGTTACAATAGTGCAGGGAGAAGCTTGGACTTCTCCCTGCTTTTTCTGATTTTGAAAGGACTGTATTCGTTTGCAGCAAATTGATTTTTCTCAGGGCAGCATCCGCTGCAGGATACTTGCGGTGGCCACACCGATGCTCATCGCGCAGTTGCTCAACCTGCTGTATAATATTGTAGACCGCATTTATATCGGCAAAATCCCCGGCGAGGGCACGCTTGCGCTGGCAAGTATCGGCTTGTGCTTTCCCTTTGTGACGCTCATTACCGCGTTTGCCAATCTGTTCGGACTGGGCGGTGCTCCGCTGTGCGCGATGGCGCGCGGCAAAGGCAACCGGGAAGGCGCACAAGGCATCATGGTCAACGCCGGCTTTATGTTGCTGCTGAGCGGTGCCGTGCTGACCGTGCTCGGCATCGCGTTTCATCGCCCGCTGCTCTACCTGTTCGGCGCCAGTGAGGTGACGTACCCGTATGCGTCCTCGTACATCGTGATTTACTTGATCGGTACGCTGTGCGTCATGCTGTCGCTCGGTCTCAATCCGTACATCAACTGTCAGGGCTTTGCCCGAACCGGCATGCTCACCGTGGCACTCGGCGCGGCAGCCAACATCGTGCTCGACCCGATTTTTATCTTCGCGCTGCACCTCGGCGTGCGCGGCGCTGCTATCGCGACCGTGCTGTCGCAGTTTCTGTCTGCTGCATGGGTTGTCAAGTTTTTAACCGGCAAAAAAGCCGAGTTAAAGCTGGATTTCCGCGGTTTCCGGCCGGACTGGCACTGTATCCAGCGCATTACCGTGCTCGGCATCGCCAGCTTTGTCATGTCGTTTACGGATACGCTCGTGCAGGTGGCGTGCAATGCTACTCTACGCAATTTCGGCGGCGACCTTTACATCAGCGTCATGACTGTACTTAATTCCGTGCGCCAGATCGCACAAACACCGGTGCTCGCCATCGCGGACGGTGCATCTACCGCCATCAGCTACAACTATGGCGCGAGGCTGTACAGGCGCACCCGGGACGCCATCCAGTTTATGACGCAGATTGCTATCGGATATACCCTGCTTGTCTGGATACTGGTCTCTCTTTTCCCTGCCCTGTTCATCCGCATTTTCAATCAGGACGCGGAACTGGTCGCGGCGGCTGTTCCGGCGCTGCACATTTACTTTTTCGGCTTTGTAATGATGGCGTTCCAGTATTCCGGTCAGAGCACGTTCCGCGCACTGGGTCGGGCGAAATACGCGGTGTTCTTTTCGCTTTTGCGCAAGGCGTTCATTGTTGTGCCCCTGACTTTGCTGCTGCCGTACTGCTGGAATCTTGGTGTGAGCGGCGTATTTGCGGCAGAGCCGGTGTCCAACTGCATCGGCGGTCTGGCGTGCTACTTTACCATGCGGCATGTGGTGATGCCGGAGCTTAAAATGGAGAATTGAAGATAGAGGATGGAGCATGAACTTCAAATTGAATCTCATGCTCATTCCATTTACCGTCCCTCGGACGGCATTCAATTATCTCCCTTCGTGCGACACCATAATTCTCAATTTTCCATTCCGACTCGCTAAGAGCCGCCTGCGGCGGTTGCTCGCTGGACGCCCACTGCGGTGGGTGTCTCCATTCTCAATTATTATATAAGTACACTCGAAAAAGGAGTCGGACAAATCCGGCTCCTTTTTCTGCATTGCGAGGGGAAATCAGCAGCACTTTCGCTGGAAGGACTTACAGTCGGTGCACTGATCCATCGTTGGATTAGCCTCGTGCGTGCCAACGGTAATGCTGTCCAGCGCACAGTAAGAAGCGGTCGGACAATGGTTTGCGCATTGCTCCACCGTGCAGTGGATAGACTTGTTGCAGCGATCGTTACTCATAGAGAATGAC
>PPYF01017675.1_pt1 | contig 17456 bp, 11 predicted proteins | sample 1559871 | NCBI WGS metagenome assembly PPYF01 (sample SAMN08240021, study PRJNA423297) | Human gut metagenome, whole genome shotgun sequencing project.
CAAGGTAAGGTAGATCCTAAGGTTATCGAAATGATGTACAAGATGTTCCCGAAAGGGCATAGCCACGGTCAATCTGCTGATCGCGATGCACGTCACAAACAAGCGGCAGTACACCCAAATGAAGACGATTTTAAAGCGGCCCAAGACTTTGCCCAACATATTCTAGCCAAGTTAGATCGATGAATAAAAGCAGTACCCCTTCTGGGGTACTGCTTTTGTCATATTATATATGATGTTGTAATTATTACTATATTGTATTATATGCTTAATTATAAAGTACATTAAATTTAAGTTTACGTGTATCGAATTGGTTTATGAAGTACGACGTAATCAATAGCTTATATCCATTGCCTTCTATAATGACAGGATCGACAGCTGTTTTGTCGACTGTAAGGAACTTATCATAAATATGATGCACCTCTGTTACTCCATTTGGTAGAGAAACCTCTAAATCAAGGCCTTTGTTGAGGAACTTGAAGGAGATGGAGTCGAAGTTGGCAGACTCTACTTGGTATTCTTTAAGATCTTGTTCGTATACAATTAACTCGATGTTTTCAATGTATTTATCGTATCCTGCAATCGAAATAACCTTTGGTGCAGTTATAGCATCAAAATTAATATACACAAATTCACGATACGTTGTATAGCCTATGAATGGTGTCAAGAGAACAGTACCTAAGGCAAGAGCCATAACGGTTGTGTGTACAGATGGTTTTAAACCCTTCAAAAGAGAATATACATTATGTACTAAGAAGATTAGATTGAATGCACTCACGTAAATCGTATTGAGCCAGAGAACTGGTTCATTAATCACACGTTTACCGATAAGAACTAAGCACAGTGTAGTTAGTGTAATGAACAAGAAGCATAGGATTTGCTGTGTTCTGCTACTTTCACTAGATCTAAAGCTAGCCAAGTAGAATAGGTAGAAAATGGCTACATACGGATAATAGGTGTAGAAGAAACGCGTATCCTCTCGAAGCAGCGTAGACGTAACAAGGGTGATGCCAATCCGTTTGATGCGGTTAATGATTTCACCAATGTAGTGTTCACCAGGCGATGTGAAATACAAGGCAATCATGGAGTATAGCCATAGGTACGATATATTTTCCGTAGCCAGTTCAATACCTCGCACATAGCCGTAGCTTTCGTGAATCATATAAAGGCCAACGCTGATTCCGATACTTACTAAGGTATATAAAATGGAAAACTTTCGGATTCTTGTTATATAGCTTTGTAATATAACGATAAAGAAATACAGTGAGTATAGCTTAATATCGATTTCGGCAAACCAATCTTGTTCAATATACAACGGTGTACATGAAAATATGGCAATTAATGCCAGTAATATAGGCGACTGCGTTGCTAGGTCTCGCAGCGAAGACCATACATGTTTAATAGCAAATTTCATAGATGTTCTCTCCCTCTATAAATATAAATACCCCCCTCTTATTATTAGTATACCTGTTTTCTGGTGAAAGCCCTATGAGGTTTTACATGCTTGTAAATATCCTTTACAATAACACTAAGAACTAGTTTTCAAAGAAAAGAGGTTATCACATGGAATTCTCTTATTTTTTACCTGTAAACATTCAATTCGGTTGGAATAAAGTAGATAATGTTGCTGGTTTTGCTGCACCGTATGGCAAGAAAGCACTTATTGTAACTGGTCGTACTAGTGCTAAAAAATCTGGTTTATATGACCGCGTAGTAGCTAAGCTTGATGCGGCCCATATTGAACATGTTCTCTTTGATCAAGTGGATGCCAATCCATTGACTACGACTGCCTTAGACGGCGCTGCGTTAGCTAAATCTGAAAGCTGTGATATGGTTATTGCCATCGGCGGTGGATCCATTATGGATTGTGCAAAGGGCATTGCTTTTATGGCTGTGAATGACGGCGACATTAATGATTATATCTTTAACCGTAAAACGAGTGATAATGCGTTACCGCTTATTGTGATTCCAACCACTTGTGGCACAGGTTCTGAAGGCAACGGTTTTGGTGTTCTTACTAATCCTGAAACAGGGGATAAGAAATCTTTACGCTGTAATGCCATCGTGCCTAAGGTATCTATCGTGGACCCTGCTGTAATGGGGACTATGCCTCCTCATGTGTTGGCATCTGTTGGTTTCGATGCATTGTGCCATAACATCGAGGCGTACACATCTAAAACGGCACAACCTTTCACCGATGCGTTAGCTCATTATGCAGTAACATTACTAGCACAATATCTTGTACCTCTATATAAACATGTGAAAGCGATTGCGAATGGTCAAGAAGCTGTACTAAACAAAAAACAATTAACAAAAGCATGGGAGTCCGTTACATTGGCTAGCACTATTGGCGGTATGGTTATCAATACAGCAGGCGTCACACTTGGTCATGGTATGGAACACCCTGCTAGTGGCCTTAAAGATATTACCCATGGTGTTGGTCTTGCAGTTATTGAACCTGTTGTAGTGGAATACACATGGAGTGCTAACCTATAACATATATTGTATTTGGCGTAGCAATAGTATTGCTTTTAGTACTACAATATGACTGGTATAAGAAACATGCTTTATCTGAAAAAACACATATTAAATTGATTTGCTGCGTATTTATTATATTTAATTTATGTTTAGCTGGACTTGTTGCGGATTGGCTCAAGTACGATACTCAAACGACTCTTGAACAAACCGATGGATTTGAGTTTAGTACTATGGACTGGCAACGAGGTTGGCCAAATGATGACGGGTTGCCGGAAGGTCTAAAGCGCCCTAAGAACCTTCCTGAAGGTATTTCAAAGGCCTCTGCATCTGGCGATAGCTTAGCGTGGGCAAATGCATATCCTACAAGATATACTGTATTAGAAGGAAATCCTACAGTTATTGCACAGTATGAGGAGATTGCTAAGGAACACACTGTGTATCAAGCACAAATTGATGCGGATGGTGTATTGCGTGATTTAGACACTGGGGAGAAAAAGCGTCTTATATCTCATCCCAATAGCTATAACATTATAGAGAGCATCGAGGAAGAACCTCTAAACTTACCACAACGGAGTTTTATAGAGTGGTTACGCTTTGCTCCTCGAAAAGAAACGAAAAAAGTGGTGAAGTACACATATAATTCTACTGAAAATCATAGACTATATGTCTTTGTAGACGATGGGAATACTAAAAGACCTCATTTCGTGGAACTTTTGATCAGTAATGATGGTGTTCAATTGCCAGGACTATGGTTTGTAATTGTAGGTGTAATCTTAGTACTATCAATAAGAATACAGTTTTATTACTACTTTTATCATTTAACATTACCGAAGAAACACATTTTATATGCTTGGTGCACATTGGTTGTAGCAGTACCTTTATTATTAATGTCTATGTTTATATATGAGATTCTTTTTGGAAGTGAAGTTAATGATGTATCACGATGGAAACAAAGATGGCCAGTAAATGCAACAGTATTACCAGATCATTTTAGAGACCCTGATATAGTGCCGAAAGGATTGCATCCTATATCTTCAAGGGGAACAATAGAAAGTTTTTATGATTTCACAACCACTATTGTTTTTGAAGGTAACCGAGAAGTTGTAAAAGAATTTGAGAAAACTGTTGCCGAATCCTCAGCACCTGGCGTAGTTATTACACCGGAGTTATTTAAGGAGGGCACATATAAGTCTGTGGCAGACTCTATTTTTTCAAAAGGGGATATACAAAGCACTTATGACCTTTTAATTGAAGATTATACAAAGTGGAACTTATTTGTGTGGCTTCTATATGGTCGTCAATTAGCAGGTGGATATTATCAACTTGAACAAGTTCCTACCTATGGCTATACGGTTTATGTTATGCACCGAGAGAGTGGACTTGATTCGTATGTGATTTATTTTTTGTTTAGCCCTGATCGTACTCGTGTTGTCTTCTATGATTTTATAGTGACGCATTAATTGAATATATTAATCTGTATATCAAATTATTTGGTTTGACAATTTTAAAACATATCTTTATAATGGGTTTTATAAAGAGACTCGGATGTGACAATTATCCCAGCCCCAAGGGCTGGGATTTATTTATTAGTCTCTAGTAGTTTTATTAGTTGGGAGGTGTTTTTATGGCAGATCAAAACAACAAAAATGTTGATGCCTTAGCGCAAGAGATTACCTTGAAAAGTCGTGGTCAAGGTAAATTACGTCAATTTATATTATGGATGGGTGCGCTCATCATCGGCGCTATCTTAGGATGGCAACATATTCCAGTTCTTAATGATTTATTTAATTTCATTGCTGCAGTATTTACGCATTTATTCCAATTTATTGCAATACCTACTGTATCACTAGCGGTTATTACCACATTGTCCATGTTGGGTGCTAAGAAGGATACAGGCCGTATCTTTGGTCATGCTGTCACCTATACATTGTTAACAACAATTTGTGCAGCCGCTGTTGGTCTTGGTTTATTCCTTTGGATTGCGCCAGGTAACTTACCACTTGATGTAATCGGTGCCGGTGCAGCGCAAGTACCTGAAAAATTAGGTCACGTAACATATTATGATCATTTCTTATCCGTTATTCCTAACAATATTTTGAAACCGTATTTAGAAGGTAACGTATTGTCCGTTATGTTCATTTCTGCTTCTGTTGGTTTAGCTTTTGCTTTCATGCCTCGTACAGAAGGTCGTGAAGCAGTATTGAAGGTGTTATTTGGTTTACAAGAATTACTATTCACATTGATTAGAGGTTTACTTTACGTTTTACCAATCGGTATCCTTGCTTTTGCAGGTCAATTATCTGCACAAATCGAAGCAGGGGTCATCGTTGGTGCATTAGGTAAATATACAGCTGTTGTAATCGGCGGCAACTTGATTCAATTCTTTATTGTAATTCCATTGTTCTTGTTATTCCGTGGTTTAAACCCTCTCGATGTATTCCGCAAAATGTCTCCAGCCGTAGCTGTTGCATTGTTCACGAAATCTTCTGCGGCTACATTGCCTGTTACATTGGCCTCTGCAGAAGACAATTTGAAAGCCCATCCTTCTGTAGCGCGTTTCGTGTTACCAATTTGTACAACTATTAATATGAATGGTTGCGCAGCTTTCATCCTTGTAACATCCTTATTTGTAATGCAAAATGCAGGTATTGAATTAACTATGGGTACCATGATTGCTTGGTTATTCATTGCCGTTCTTGCTGCGATTGGTAATGCCGGTGTTCCTATGGGTTGTTACTTTTTAACATTGTCCTTGATGAGTTCCATTGGCGCGCCAATCGGTTTGCTTGGTATTATTTTACCAATCTATACAATTATCGACATGATTGAAACGGCCGAAAACGTTTGGTCCGATGCATCTGTATGTGCTATGGTTGCTTATATGTGAGGCAACCTATTTTGCTTTCAAATAGAAAATATAATAATGTGCCACGTTTACTATTTTCTGGAAAACAATTATTGGTATAATTAAGAAAAGGGGGATGGCTATGGATAGACAATTAAGCGTATATTTAAATGGGCGAGAACCGCAAGTGACTACAGATATTGATGTTATAACGGCAGCGGTAGCAGTGCCATTGCTTGAAATTGATGGTGAGGATCACGTCCTATTTACGGTGCGTAGTCAGACCTTACGTAGACAGCCTGGTGAAATTAGCTTTCCTGGTGGACATTGTGAAAGCACCGATAAAACTGGAGCTGCTGCGGCTATTCGTGAATGCTCGGAAGAATTAGGGATAGATACAGAGCAAATTGAATTGTTAGGCTCATTAGATTGTTTAGTATCTGCCATTGGTGTTAAATTACATGCAGTGGCGGTACGTTTACATACGGATGAATTTCGCCCTAATATTGATGAGGTCGGTGAAATTTTTACGGTACCACTTTCGTATTTATTGAATATGGAACCAACGGTAGGGCACTTAGATATCGGAACTAAACCATTACGAGATTTTCCGTTCCATTTATTAGAAGGGTATCAAATAGATTGGAAAATTCGGCAGAACTATTCTGTTTATTTTTATCCCTATAAGCAATATACGATATGGGGATTAACAGGTCGAGTCCTCAAAAATTTCTTAGATTTATATCGACAAGGTAATACTATATAAAATGAAAGATAACGAAATAACTTCATTTGATAAAGAATTGAATAAATTCCTCCAACCTAAGTGCATAATACCTGGTGGCCTTGGTTTATGGGAAACCTATTTTCGTAAAATTTGTACGGCTTGGGGCCGTATCGATAGTGAAATTAGACCTCAACACATCATATTTTCCGCCGATAATGGGTGCAATATGGAAGGTTATGTAGGTTATAACTATGAGGTAACGCAAAAGCAGTCGCGTAATATGCTCTTGGGTCGTTCGTCGGCTACACAGTTTTGTAACTTTAACAACATTCCTTATGAAGTTGTGGATGTAGGAATTGCCTCAGATGATGGTATCGGAGTGGATCGCAAGGTCGCAAAGGGGACAAAGAATATATTAAACCATCCTGCTATGAGTGAGGATGAATTTAATAGTGCCTTTCAAGCTGGCTATGGACGAGTTGAACATTATGTAAAGCAAGGGATAAATCTTTTTTCCTTTGGTGAAATGGGACTCGGTAATACGACGACCTCTGCCTGTGTGCTATCTGCCTTAACTGGGGCTGATCCTACTGAAACAGTAGGCCCCGGTTCTTGGCCGAATAAACCAGATTTGATGAAACGAAAAATTGATTTTGTGCGCGCTGTATTAGATAAGCATAAGACTAGTATCGTTTCTGACAGTGAAGTTGAAAGAGTTCGTAAAATCGTAGCCCATGTAGGGGGCTTTGATATTGCTGCTATTCTTGGGGCTATGCTCGCTTGTGTTGAGTTTAAAAAGCCCTTTGTCATTGATGGCTTTATTACAGCTGTATCAGCAGCTTGTGCGGTACATATGAATGATCGTGTTAAGGATTATGCATTGCCATCTCATAACTCTCGAGAAAAAGGCACAGAGCTAGCTTTAGCAGAGGTAGATATTACACAAGACATGGTTCCTATTCAAGCCCACATGTCGATGGGGGAAGGGACAGGAGCTATCTTAATGGTTCAAATGCTCAAAACTACACAGCATATGTTTGTAAACGTAGGGACCTTTGCAGATTTGATGAAATTATAAGGAGGACGAATGAAAATAAATAAATACTTTGATATACATTTTGAGCGAGCTGATGATGCAACTATCGCCAAAAGACTGATAGGTGGTGCTAAGATTAAGGGACCTGCTTTGGTTATCCTGATCCTCTCCATGTTTATTGCCTCTATTGGGTTGAATATGAATAGTACGGCAGTTGTTATTGGTGCTATGCTTATATCGCCGTTGATGGGACCTATTTTAGCAACTGGTTTTGGCTTCGCTACGCTTAATTTTACAGTTGTGAAAAGCGGTATTTTAAGATTGTCCTTACAGATTACGATTGCTGTTTTGGCATCTGCTTTATATTTTTATATTTCTCCCGTTCAGACGGCTACATCTGAACTATTAGCGCGTACAGAACCGAATATTTTTGATGTATTCATTGCGATATTTGGTGGGTTAGCTGGGATTATTGGGCAAACGCGTAAAACCTTAGATAATGTTATACCAGGTGTTGCAATTGCGACTGCACTTATGCCACCACTATGTACGGCAGGATATGGACTTGCTAATGGAAATTGGAACTATTTCTTTGGGGCTAGCTATTTATTCTTTATAAATGCATTCTTCATCTTCTTTGCATCTTTTATTGTTTTAAAGGGTGTATATAGTTTGCCATTTCATAAACAAGCAGAAGAGGTTAATCGTCGTAACCAGCTAATATTTCTCGTGATTGGTCTTATTATGGCTATACCAAGTATTTATGCGGGCTATGATATGACCATCAAGTATTCTGAGTCAAATCATATGGAACAGTTTATTAAGAATGATATTAATCAAGAGGGACGTCGACAAGTGATTGATTATTCATTGGATCAAACGAATAAGCTAGTAGACATAGTAGTTATAGGAGCTCCTGTGACTTCAGAGGAGCAAGCCCAGTTGGATGACAAGTTACATAAGGATGAGTACTTGCAGCCTTATACATTACGATTTGTTAATAGCGTAGATGAGAAAAAATCTACTATGGATAAGACGAACTTGAATAAATCTTCAGAGAATCTTGAAACATATAAAAACTTGAGTAATCTGTACCAGCCGACTTATCAATTAGTAAGTGAAACTATGAATACTATGAAAACGACAGAAGCTGAAGCAAAGGCGTTATTTCCGTTTGTAAGCAAAGTGGAAGGCATGCCTTTGATAGATAATCTAGAACAGCCTAAAGCGAGTCGCTATATGGTTATAATCCATACTACATCCACTATATCTGATGCAGATTTGGAACGAATAAAAGCTTGGTTAGAGGCTAAATTATCAGCGCCTGTAACTATTTCTATCGAGCAAACAACGTCAACTCTATAAGGGAGCTATCATCCCAGCGTTCTAATTGATCGTTAATAATATATGTATCTGATACAATACCTTCTCATGACAAATTCTATAGATACGAAAAGGGGCTGTTTTGTTACAGCCCCTTTTTGACATATATGTATTGAATTAATGTTGTATGTTTTGTATATCATCTAAAATGTGTTCAAAATCTAGGTGATTTTGTTGTAATACATCTTCTGGATTGTATCGGTCGTAGAATTGTTTGGAAATGCCATAGTTTAAGACGTTCATGGACGTTTTTCCATAATAGCTAGCAATTTTTTGACCATAGCCACCTTCGAGTTCACCGTCCTCTAAGGTGATGACGATATTGTGGTTCTTTGTTAATTCATTCAATATATCAGTGTCTAAACTAGAAATACAAAGTGGTTTGACAAGCGTCGGAGAGATATGAATGGCATCATGTATTGCGTGGCTAAGTTCGACCGCCTTATGGTAGAAATTACCGACACCTATGATGGCAATCGTATTACCTGATTGGGTTATGTTACACGACGTTACAGGACATCCTGTTGTATTGGATTGACTAGTTTCGTAAATCGGTGATCCTACAGGAATACGGATGGCGATAGGATGATTGTGATGTTCTACTCCATAACGAATGGAAGATTCTAATTCCTCTACTGTTGTAGGTGCTAGGTACATGAGATTTGGCATGTTGCTGAGCATAGTAATATCGTTGAATCCAAGGTGGGTCATATCCTTATTACCATAAATGGACGCGCGATATACAAGGATCAGTGCATTGCTATTATTAATACATAGGTCATTAATAATTTGATCATAGGCACGTTGTAAAAATGTACTGTAAATCGGTAAAATCGGCGTGCCACCGTTGTGGGCAATGCCAGCAAGTAATGTTGTAGCATGTTCCTCTGCAATGCCTACGTCGATGTATTGAGCACCTAATCTTTCACGTATATCTTTGGTTAAACAGAAACCGCCAGGCGTAGCAGCTGTAACGATACATGCAGCTTTGTTTTGCTCCAGTGCATCAATGAGTTGTTTTGCAACGATAGATTCGTAGCTGTTGGTATAGCGCTTTTTTGTTTCCCCTGTGTCAATATCAAATCCGGATGGATTATGAAAGCTTTCAGGATTGGTAATAGCCTTGTTGTAACCGTAGCCCTTTGTCGTATGGATGTGGAGCACTATCGGTGTTGTCTCTGCTTTACATTCTTTTAAAGCCTTAATTACGGTTGGCAACGAATTGCCATCGTCGACGTAACGATATGAAAATCCTAGAGCTTTAAAGATATTATTAGGGCTTTCACCATTAGTTTCGCGTAATTGTTGAAGATGGCTATACAAACCGCCGTGATTTTCTGCAATAGATTGGTCGTTGTCGTTGATGATAATGTGATGTTCTATGGATAATTAAATTACGTATATGTTGTGCGATGACCTCGAGTTCTGTGAGAGAACAGTCGCGCAAATCGCTAGGAATTTGAATGTCTGTCAGTTCCATAGGTCTCCTACATGATCCATACTAATGGATAAATCAATTACAGTTAATGAAATATATGACTCATTAATAGTTATTATAACATTATAGACTAAAATTATTTATAAATAAAAAGGCAATTCGATATATTTAGATATATAAATAAGTAATAACTAACCATATTAATTTTAGAATGTATCTTTACGTACAATATTTTTCACTTTAAAGTGGTATAATAAAAAATACACGACATGTAGAGTTATATATATTTTATTAGGAATAGTCATGTTCTATATACCACATTGGAATATGGCAAAACCTAGAATTAATCTCTGTTTGTTGTATAATATATTTAATATTTAATTTTTTAGATGTGTAGTTAAAAGCTTTATTATTTAACTTTTACTTAAATGTATGAAGAAAAATGGTGCGAGCGTACCAATTCTTCATTTTTTTCAAGAGAGGTATATATGCAAAAATCCTTACGTATGGGGATCGATGTTGGCTCTACAACGGTCAAGGTCGTTTTGTTGGACGAACAAGATAATTATTTGTATAAAAAATATATCCGACATTACGCCAATATTTTGGATACTGTTCATACATTGCTACAAGAGGCTCAAGTGGGCTATAAAGAAGCAAAAGTACATGTAGCAATTACAGGTTCTGGCGGTATGGCGATGGCTGATAAGGTGCGTATACCTTTTGTACAAGAAGTAATTGCCGAAACAAAGGCGATAAAAGCGTTGTACCCACAAACTGATGTTATTATCGAACTTGGTGGTGAAGATGCTAAGGTTACGTATCTAGGTCGTACTGCAGAACATCGCATGAATGGTTCTTGTGCCGGTGGTACAGGTGCTTTCATAGATCAAATGGCAACATTATTGCAAACGGATGCATCCGGCCTTAATCAATTGGCGATGAATGCGGATACTATTTACCCAATTGCCGCTCGTTGTGGCGTATTTGCGAAAACAGACGTACAAGCATTGCTAAATCAAGGCGCATCTCATGAAAATATTGCAAAGTCCGTATTTCAAGCCATCGTTAACCAAACGATTGCAGGCCTTGCATGTGGTCATAAAATTGAAGGGAATGTAGCATTCCTCGGTGGTCCATTGACATTCTTATCCGAATTACGTCAATGCTTCTGTGACACCTTAGAACTCGATGAAGCACATCGTATCATCCCTGAAAATGGTGAGTTGTTTATTGCCCTAGGCGCAGCTCTCATGAATGATGAATGTCGTGATATTACAGTAGGTGAATTGACGAAGGAAATCGGTGCGCTTATTGGTGTACCAATGGAAGCAACCGATCGTGTGGATCCGCTATTTAGAAATGAAGCGGAACTAGAAGAATTCCGTGCACGTCATGCTAAGGCGGTAACACCGAAGGGTGATATTAACGATGCTGAAGGTCCATGTTACCTCGGTATCGATGCGGGTTCTACGACGTTGAAAGTCGTCTTGATCAATAGCAAGAATGAAATCATCTTCTCTCACTATGGCCCAAATCATGGTAAACCATTAGAAAAATCCCAAGAACTAATAGAGAAAATCTATAGCTTATTGCCAAAAGGGGCTTACATCGCTCATTCTGGTGTAACTGGATATGGCGAAGCCTTCTTGAAACGAGCTCTTGGTATCGATATTGGGGAAGTAGAAACAATTGCCCATTATCGTGCTGCTCAATTCTTCTGCCCTGATGTATCCTTTATCTTGGATATTGGCGGTCAAGATATGAAATGTACAAAGGTACGCGATGGATACATTGAAGACATAGTATTGAATGAAGCCTGCTCCTCTGGTTGTGGTTCCTTTATTGATACCTTTGCTACATCCTTGCGTTTGCCGATTGAGCAATTTGCCAAGGAAGGTTTATTGGCACCTATGCCAATCGACTTGGGGTCTCGCTGTACCGTATTTATGAATTCCAAGGTAAAACAGGCGCAAAAAGAAGGGGCTACTGTACCGGATATAGCCGCTGGCCTTGCATATTCTGTTATCAAGAATGCATTGTATAAGGTGCTTAAGGTAAAAGATCCTAAGGAATTAGGTGACCACATCGTCGTACAAGGCGGTACATTCTATAATGAAGCGGTGCTTCGTGCCTTTGAAAAATTAATGGGCGTCGAAGTAATTCGCCCTGATGTATCCGGCTTGATGGGGGCTTATGGTATGGCATTGCTCGCTTCTGAAGCGGCAGAAGAGTTACAAAATCAACATAGCACATTGCTTGATAGTGACGGTTTGAAATCCTTGCAAGTGTCTACATCCATGCGTAATTGCGGATTGTGCTCTAATAATTGCATGCTTACCATCAATGCATTCTCCGATGGCCGTACCTATGTAACGGGTAATCGTTGCGACCGTGGTGCCGGTGATATGATTCAAGAGAAACATAAGCCTGTTCCCAATATGGTAGACGTAAAATTACGCCGTTATTTTGATTACTTCCTCAAGAAAAATATTCCTGAGTTTGAAGGTAAATTGCGTATTGGTATTCCTCGCGTCCTCAATATGTACGAAGATTTTCCGTTCTGGTTTACATTCTTCAATCAATTAGGCTGCGAAGTGGTATTGTCAGATTATACGACGAAGGATCAATATAATAAAGCCATTGATACGATTCCTTCCGATACAGCGTGTTATCCTGCTAAGGCTGTTCATGGACATATCCGAGACCTTTCAAAAGCACAAATCGATTTAATCTGGTATCCATGTATTCAACATGGTCCAAAAGAATTTAGCCGCGACAATAATTACCATTGCCCTATGGTTATTTCTTACCCAGAATTGATTCGAAACAATATGCAAGATGTGATGGGAAAAACGCCATTTTATGCGCCATTCTTACCACTAGCAGATAAAAAATCATTGGTGCCTGCTTTGGTGAAAGCCTTAAAAGATTTGCCATTCTCTAAATCTGAAATTTCTAATGCCGTTGAGACCGCTTGGGCCGAACAAGAAAAATGTAAGGCTGACTATCGCGAGATGACAAAGAAAACTGTATCTCGTCTCGTAGCAGAACAAGTGCCTACCATCGTATTGGCAGGTCGTCCATATCACTTAGACTCCGGTATTAATCATGGTATCCCTGAGCTCATTACCTCTCTTGGTATGGCGGTTCTTACCGAAGATGGTGTAGCACCATTAGGTAAGGATATTAAACATCTTCGCGTTGTAGACCAATGGTCATACCATAGTCGTCTATATCATGCAGCTGAATTCGTAAGTCGTACAGAAGGGTTCCAAATTGTTGAGTTGAACTCTTTCGGTTGTGGTCTTGATTCCATTGTGGCAGACCAAGTAAAGGATATCTTATCTGCAAAGCATAAGATTCATACATTGCTTAAAATTGATGAAGGTACAAACTTAGGCGCTGTTACTATTCGCTTACGTTCCTTGCAATCCGTAATGGAACGGAGTATGCGTAAACACCATAATCCAGAAGCTCCTATAGAGACCGTTATTGATGATACACCAGCATATGATTATGAACGTGTTGTCTTTACTGAAGAAATGCGTAAGACCTATAAGATTTTGGTGCCTCAAATGTCACCTCTTCATTTCCAACTATTGGAGCCAGTGCTTAAGTCTGAAGGTTATGACTTTGACATGTTACCAGCACCTACGCGTGAAGATGTAGAGATAGGTCTAAAATATATCAATAATGATGCATGTTATCCTGCTATCATCGTTGTAGGCCAATTGATGAGTGCCTTATTGTCTGGTAAATACGATGTTAATAAAACAGCTGTTATTATCTCTCAAACCGGTGGCGGTTGTCGCGCTACCAACTATATTGGTTATTTGCGTAAAGCCCTCATCGATGCAGGTATGAAACAAGTTCCAATCTTGTCACTTAATGCGAGTGATATGGAACGTCAACCAGGCTTTAAATTGACTAAATCCTTCTTACATCGCATGATTCAAGCCGTAGTATACGGCGATGCGTTGATGCAATGTGTATTGGCTACGCGCCCTTATGAAATTAATCCAGGATCTGCAGATGCATTGTGCGATTATTGGGTTAAAAAATTACGGGAACGTATTACAAAAGCTAATATATTCCAATATAGTAAATATATTAAGAACATCATTGAAGACTTTGACAATTTACCAGTCGATAAATCTAAGCCGAAACCTCGTGTTGGCGTGGTAGGTGAAATCTACGTTAAATTCCATCCAAGTGCGAACAACCATATTAATGAACTTATAGAGAAGGAAGGTGGCGAGGTTGTAACCTCTGGTCTACTAGACTTTTTCTTGTATTGTGCTATGGATAGTACATATCGTGCTAAACACTTAGATGGTACATGGCTTTCCGGATTCTTTGGATCCTTGGCTCGCGAAGCGTTAGAATTATACCGCTTGCCATATGCAAAAGCTGTTGCAGCATCTAAGCATTTTGATCCATTGCAACGGATGACGAAGGTTGCAAAAGAAGCGGCTCATTATATTGACCTTGGTAATCAATGCGGTGAAGGTTGGTTCCTTACAGGTGATATGATTGATCTTATCGAAAAAGGTGCGAAACAAGTAGTTTGCTTGCAACCATTTGGCTGCTTACCTAACCACGTTAGTGGTAAAGGCATGGTAAAAACATTATCCGAAGCATATCCTGATGTGCGCATTGCAGCCATCGACTATGACCCAGGTTCAAGTGCGGTTAACCAAGCAAATCGATTGAAATTGTTGTTAGCAACAATGTTTGAATGATAATGTAATAATCAATTATATAATTACTGAATGTAAAATAAGCGTCCCTAGTGATATGTCCCCTCTTTACTGAACAACCAGTAAAGAGGGGACATATGAGGGACGCTTTTTTATGAAATTGATGAATCTTCTTTAATCATTGTATAGAAGCATACTAATGCTAATACAGCACATACAACCATAACAATCCCCATAGGGATACCAGTATGACTTCCACCAATACCAACTAATGGCGATACGAACCCGGCTGAAAACATGCCTGCAAATCCTAAAATAGCAGAGGCGCTACCTGCTTTATGTCCATATTTCGCCATTGCCATAGAGAACCCTGTTGATCCAAATACAGATACGGTACAAACTGTAAAGAACAGAATGACACTAGTTATAATAAAGGACCAATTAAAATACATTGCACAAAGGAATAGGATAGAACCAATCGTTAATTGCAATAGACTGGTATGTAAAATGGTTTTTATTTTTACAACATTACTTACTTTGGCACTGATTACGCTAGCGAGGATAATACCGCAACTATTAATCCCGAACATATAACTAAACTCTTGTGCAGATAAATTGAATATATTTTGATATACAAAGGATGAACCCGAAATATAGGCAAAGAAACCACCAAAGGCGAATAGCTGAACTAGAGTCTGGCCTAAGAAAGAATTATCTTTTAGTAGAGCACCGTAGTTTTTAAATGCTGTTGCTATACCACCGGAAATACGCTTTTCTGATGGTAGGCTTTCAGTAAAAATGAAAGAGCCCATAAGTAACAGTGCAGAGAAAACGGCGAGGACAATAAAAATAAAGCGCCATGTAGAAAATAATAAAAGCTGACCACCTATAAGCGGTGCAATAACAGGAGCTAATCCGTTGACGAGCATGAGTAGAGACATGAGTCGCATTAATTCCTTACCAGATGCAAAATCCCGGGAGATGGCCTTAGCAATAACAACTCCGATAGAACCTGTTAAACCTTGTAAAAATCGTGCAACTAGTAAAATCTCAATATTGGGCGCAATAGCACAGAGTATACTAGCGATTACACAGAGGATATTGCCAATGATGAGTGGTTTTTTTCGCCCCAATGAGTCACTAAGCGGACCGCCAATCAATTGACCGATAGCGATACCAAAAGTCATAATACCAATTGTCATCTGAATGAGGGACGCATTTGTATTAAGTTCATGAGGCATGATTGGTAATGCTGGTAGATATAAATCAGTACCAAGTGGCGTGATGGCCGTAAGAAGCCCTAGAAATACGACAATGAATAAAGATATTTTCTTTGTAGACTCCATAAAATCTCCTATATTAAAAAAGGGAAAAATAAAAGTCTGCGAATCGCACTTCGCAGACTGCATTTAATTTTATCTATTTAACAAGGGTATTGTAACATGATTAATAAGAAAAAGCTATAGGTTTATGTATGAGTAACAAGGGTATTGCTTATTAGTATTTGAAATAAAAAGAACAGCTCACGAATGAGCTGTTCTTTTATCTTACCAATTCTTAGAAGAAGATGTGGTGAATTTCATGGATGAAATGTTGACCGAAGAAGGAGATACAACCATGCATGATGATGAAGATGATGAAGTATTTGAACGCGCTGTTCATGATAACACTTGCTTCGATTTCATGTTCTAAGTTGTGAGCTTCTTCTGCATTGATTTCTTTGTGGTTTTCTAAGTATGCTTTCAAAGCAGGACCTACGGCACCAATAGAAATTGCAATGGATTGTGGGGACAACATTTTGCCGATACCAGCTGCACCGGAGTTAACAGCTGCTAACCAGAAGCCAAGATCTTCGAAGTTTGTAGGATTTAAACCTTGAGCTGCAGCGATTTGAAGTGGGCCGAACAATACATTGGAGTTTGTACCGGAACCTGTTAAGAACGCACCCAATGCACCTACGATAGGAGCGAATAGAGGGTATAAGGAACCTGTACCAGCAACCATTGCTTTCGCAATATCTGCAGTCATACCGGAGTATGTCATCAATTTAGCAGTCATAACAACTGTGATGATTGTAAGGTATGTGAACTTCAAGTTTTTAACTGTGGAACCTAATGTACCGAAGATTTCACCAGCTTTTGCTTTTTGGATGAAACCACCAACGATACCAGCGATGAAAATCATGATACCAGGAGTTGCAATCCATACGAATGTGTAAGGTTTTGCACCAGCACCTTGGTAAATAGGTACAGATGTTTTAATGGATGCAAGAGGACCATTGATTGCTGGGAACAATTTAGAGGTTAATAATAATAATACGAAGATTAAGATGAATGGCATTGCAGCCACAAGGCCTTCGCCACCAGAAACTTTAGGAACTTCGCCAGTTTGTTTAACTGCGTATTGAGGATCATTAGGAGGCATAATTTTTGCACAACCGATGATCACTGCCATGATTACGATGGATGCAGAAATTACGGATAATTCAGGACCCATTACAGCATTGATTACAGTTTCAGGAATAGCTAATGCTAAACCTGAAAGTAATGTTACAAGGAATACGCCTTTTAACGCTTTGATACCGCCACCGATAATCATAACTACGAAGAAAGGAGCGATAAGGTTAAGCAAGAATAATTGTACGGAAATGAATGTACCTAAATGGCTTGGATCAAGGCTTGTTAAGGAAGCCAATGTAGTTGTTGGGATACCAATGGAGCCGAATGTTGTTGGTACGGAGTTTGCAACGAGACATGCGATGATAGATTTTAGTGGGTCAAAACCTACGGCAACCATCATAGCTGCAGGAATTGCAACGGCAGTACCGAAGCCAGCCATACCTTCCATGA
>PPYF01208831.1_pt1 | contig 17456 bp, 17 predicted proteins | sample 1559871 | NCBI WGS metagenome assembly PPYF01 (sample SAMN08240021, study PRJNA423297) | Human gut metagenome, whole genome shotgun sequencing project.
GAGTAAGAATTTCCATATCTGAATTCTTGCCCGAAAGGAGCCATTTTTTTCCAAAGACACAAACTATTTTACACTACCTTTATTTAGATGAAACAACTCCTAATGCCAGTTGTGAAATAGAATTAACGCGCTTTAAATTACAACCTGGATCTAGGCTGAGAGTTGGATACACAGATTTTTCGGATTTCAATACAGAATTTGATACCATAAATAGAATATATGTCCCATTTGCTTCGTTTAGAAAACATAGTTTATATCCCCAGATACTAAGAGCCTTTTCTAACGAACTTATCCGATACCCAATTCAAAATCCATGGGATTATGCATTTATTTTGAACTGTGTAAAATTGCATACAGCAATGCCATATGATGAAATACAGTCTTATTTAAATCTTCGCTTGGAAAATAAACAAAAAGAATATAGTAATATAGAAATTTATAATGCACTAAGTGATATTTTAACCGAAGCTAAAGGGGAAAAGACTAGAGGTAGACGAACAGAAAAGGGAGACAGGAAACTGCTTCTAATATAGTGAGAAAAAGAAGGATTAGTGCAGAATAAGCCATGTTAATTAGCTATTTGTATTTATAGTCTTTGATTGTTATACATAGTCTTAGGCCACTTATAAATGATTTTTAGCGCAAAATGGCAAAATTTCTGTGTAGAAAAAACACTTATGCCAAAGCTGGTATAAGCACAAGATTTCTAATACAGGAGCAGACACTCGATTTCCATAATAACAATCATAGAAAAATTCAGAGTCTCTTTCATTTGGAAGGTAGAGGATAAAATACTGATGTTTTTCCAGTGGTCGTACAGGGACATCCTTACCTTTGAAAAGGTAATAGATGCCTTTTACCTCTTGTATATAGAAACAGGTGTAAATCTGAAACATCTCATCAATCAGGATCAAGTTTCCTTCATAAAGTTTGTTATCCGACCGCACCTTGTAACCGTCTAATTCATTCATCCCGGTTTCCTGATACAATGTAATCGTCCCAGGAATCCAAATTTGTTGCTTATTCGTAATATGAATCTTATTATTTTGCACAAATTCCTGCAAACGCATCAGACCAGTTTCCTGGGCTGTATTAATATGCCGATATTCCTTCTGTCCCCTGAACCGCATAATCAAACGGATCAGACCTTCCCTGTCTGCAGACTGGGCAGATGGCACCACCACCTGTTCTTTCCTACAGATTTCCCTTAAGTGAAACAAAGTCATTTTCTCCAGGTCCTTACGCTTATACGTAGCATGCTCTTCTATTTTCTGTTCCCGGTTCAGGGTATATGTAAATCGGCTCATTTTAATCCCTCGCTTTACCTTTTATTGCATAGCTGTCCCAGGTCCATACTCCTTCGTTTCGGTCTCTGCACTTTCCTGTTCCTGGGCAAGTTTCTGTGCTTCTTCTGCCTGTTTTGCCGCTTCTATCCCAGCTCTTGCCGCTGCAATCTTTCCATTGATACCATTTGCCAGTTCTGCCAATTCCAAACGTATATAAATAGCCTGGGCTGTCTGATAAAATGTAATGGCATTCTCATACTTTCCTTCTGCCACCAGTTCGTTTCCTTTATTTTCAAGCTCAATGGCATTCTGCTGATCATTCGCTTTCTGCTGTGCCCGATTTCATCCATAGTGGAATTCATAAAAATATAGTTTGATCTTGCATTTGTAAAAGCCCATGTCTCCCCTTTTGTTTTGTTTGCCCATAATTGTGCAAATCGCAACTGGTCTCTACCTGCGGTGCCAGTATTACAAGTAAAAAAATAAGTGATTGGATTTGTAGCAAAAGCCTCCGTTTTGAGTTGTTCTATATCAGATTGTAAAAAGTTTATAGTTTGCTCCAACTCAACCTCTGATAGGTTCAAGCCAAGTCCAAACGATAACTGGGTCTCATTTCCACCTGTAAATATCGGAGTTTGCCCGTGTCCAAAAACTGACATATAACTAATCTTGATATTATTTCTTGCTGTTCCACCTCCATTTTTATTCTTGCAATTTATGTAATTAATAAATTGTTTTTTACTTTCTATTTTTTGCATTTTAATACCCAACTTATTAGCTGTCTCTTGAAAATGTATTCTATCATAATGCCGATACACATCATCATGCCAATATACAATCCAGGTAATGTCTGTAGGACTTGTCCCGGCTTCAATCAATACATCAATATCATGTAATGCAGTTTCTATGAATTGATATTTAAAGTTGCCCAAAGAATTTCGGGATCGTTGCTTAAACATAGCAGATGATGCAGTTTTGAGATTATATCCAGATAAGCTTGAATTATCAAAAAATAAGGATGAACATTTATTGACTCTTGAAGATGGGAAGGGAATTCGATTGGAAACGAGTAAGGATTTTAAGGTGGAAACGAAACAGAATATATTCTGTAGAGGAGATGTAGTAATTGTTAATGCGTCCGAGGAAATAAATGGAATTGTTGGATAAAAGGGTGGTGGACTATGGAATATACGGATGAACAGATATTAGCAATGCGGCAAAATGAAAAGGAAAAAAGACATACCACATTAGAAACCGGGATTTATGTGAATAAAAAGTTGATTGAATTTCAATGGGAACAATTGTTTGAACATAAAATCGAGCTTATGCTTCCGGTGACATTTGTTGATATGCCTAAATTGGTGGCAAACGTAAAATATCCATCGCAGTACCGACCTCAGATTATAAAAACAAGTTTAGATGGAACTGTTAATTTTACATTCAATATTTTCGACATCAAGGTTGAAGGTTCAGGTGGGTTAGAAGAGGTAGTAGCTCATTTTCAGACCGTATTAAAACAGGTCAACCCTGCGATTAAAATAATCAATTATGATAAAGTGTCCTGTGAAGAGCGTAGTTTCCGATTTTTTTCATATAGAAGTTATGGAATTGACACATCACTGTATAATTTAGTCTGCATCACACCCATAGAAGATAAAGTTCTGCAGGTATGCTTTAATTGTGAATATAATTATTATGAATTGTGGGAAGATATTGCAAAGCAAGTTTTTTTGACTATTAAAGCAGGTGTTTAATAGGGGAAAAATAAAAGAGAGAGGATGATATTATGGCCAACTCAGACGAATATAATTTGGCTGCGAAAAAGGAAAAAGAAGATGAAGAAGCAATTGTTTTAAAGATGTTGCGGGAAATAGATGGCATGGGTCAGAATCATGTATATGAGGATTTGCTAGTAGATGGGGCTATCATGGGCTGTCAGTATGGAAATCAATACAGCAAAATAGAAAAAAGTTCTTTGGAATATGCATATGTTGGATTTGATGAAGTTTTATTAGATAAAAATAAACCCAATAAGACGTTCGGTGTATGTAATTCACCATATTTGTCTGAAAGTGCTCGAAAGAATCAAGTAACTGTGACAATAACGGCAAGTGAAAATAAAAAAGTCGGAAAAAGGGTAACAGAAACAGGCCCAGCATGTGTTATGAAATTATCACAAGAATGGAAATCATTAGGTCGTGGGACGTTAATATTTGATTGGACTGATGAAAAGTACCATTCCTTACCCACAACGCAAGCATATCTGGTGTGTTATCATGGAAAAGGGTGTGTATTCCCCGTAGATTCAGGGCAAAAAATTACACTACCCAAGCCAAGTGAAATAGGTGATAGGATTGTCATAGATGGTACAAATAATTTGGATGAAAACTGGTATTATCAAACAACAGATAGCCGTGAGATATCTTTTGGAATTGCGTATCCAAAAGCTGCAATTGACATTGGAAAAGTTATAACTGGAAAAGGAAAAACAAATATTAGCACAAACGCGACTAGATTTGCGGCAGGATTAGAGTTGGGTGAAAATAATGTTCCAGAAGGGAGTGAAGTAAATGCATTCAGGCATACTATTTGGGAGGCAACCATTACCAATAAATATAATTTCAATATAGCAAAAGCAATAGCTGATGCGCATGAAGAGAATCCTAATTCTGTAGATGTAATTAACGAAAAATATGGTGGTATAAATAACGTAGTATTTAAAACCCTTTTATTGGCGGATGAGGCTGCTGATTTACTAAATAATATTGAGGGGAGAAAAATAGGGGACAGTATGGAGGAAGTTCCCATGAAGGATATAGCCGAAATTACCCTCTCTTATTTCTACGAAAACGGCCTTTGGCAAGCGGTAGATATGCATAATGGATATTTTGAAGTAAAAAAAATCAAGTTATCGGATATGCGATACAAAAATGCAGTTTTACTATTAAGCGAAATGGATAATAATGGTTTTCCTCCGAACAATCCATATTATAAGAAACCTGATGATTTAGGGTAGCAGTAGAGCGTTGTTAAACAGAGCAACAGGTAAGGAGATTTTGGTGAAAAAAATCTTGAGTATTTTGTTAAGCGTTTTGCTCCCCAATATTTTTGTTCAATTATATTGGGATAGATGGTCAAATATTTCAATGATAGGTGCAAGCATTTTTTTATATATTATTACAATAATTGGGTTAGTGTTATTTTACAAGTTTCGACCATGTAGTCTGTGGATTTTGCCTTTTGGGTTTGCATTGCCTGTACCTATTTGTTATGTCAAAGATATGATGAATGATTCGGAATGGCTCACTTACATGGAGACCGCTCTAACCACCGTATACTACTCCATACCATTTATCATAATATCGGTTTCCATAGCAATAATCTTAACTATTCGCAAATATAAACTTAAACGCGGGTGTAGTAACGTAATGGATTGCAACGGTCCTTATCCGGGGAATCAAGATTACAGGAAGTAAAGGCGGTGATATAAGAAAAAAATCTCAAATATTTTTGAATGGTATCTTACTACTGCTCTTTTATACACAGGATATATAGGCAGGAAACATGAACTTTACAGGGATATCGTCCAAAACATAGAGATTCTTACTGAACAAGAAGTGGAGAGTGTTTTTAAACTATCTGAAGTCACTATATTTTATTGAGCGCTTACTTAACAATACTCTTTTAGGGCATATCTGTCACTGCTTTTTAAATAAAAAGATTAATTGAAAAAGAAGAAGCACCATAGCCTGGGCAGGCCGTCGCGCAGCGACTTGGTGCAATCGGAATTCTTTGTGCGTCTTAGGCAAAGAAGATACACTTAAATAATTGAATAAAGGAGATTTTTATGAAGAACAGCGGATTTACACCTATGACAACGGAACGCATTCAAAAGCGTTACTCAAATGGTTACATTGATGCCATGGCAAAGAACGGAAAATCAGGCGGAAAGATTTTAGTAGTCATTGGGGCAATAATGGCTGCAATCGGGGGAATTATTGGTTACGGACTGATAAGATTTTCAATAGTAACATTGAGCGAAGGTTATAACGACGACATAGCCGCAATGATTTTTTTGGGATTTCTTTGCCTGATTTTTCTTGTTCCTAGTGTCCTGTTGATCCGGTTAGGCTGTAAAAGGAAAGGTATGGACGCAAATGATTGGCTGCAAACAATGGAAGATGCGAGTGACTACCCCGAATCTATTATCCGAGAGTTTTCTTTACAAGTTCCACAGCGGGATAGCTTTTTCTTTGACCTTCTCGGAGAAATGCCGGCCTTTGGCATTTTAACAAGGGACTATATTTTCTTTGAAAATGGACAGTTCTGTGTCATCAAAAGGAGTGATATAATCGGTGCTTATCTTGTAAATCTGCCTGATGTAGGTGGTGTAGGAAATAAAATAAAGACAGTCTATCGACTACATGTTGCAATTTTTTCTAACCACAATACCTATACTATTACCAGAGCCTCTCAAAAGAGAGCCGAGCAATTAATTGCAATGCTTACAGAAAAGCACCCGGAAATAGACACTGCAGGCGGCAAGGTAATATCAGATAAAGAGTATGACAAAATGAGGATAGGTACTAATTAATTTTTCTATCGGTTAATCTGCTTTATCATGTACTATTGGTAAAAAGGAGCACAACAGATTCCCATTTATCGGGGAGATAGCAAAGCCAGCCGTTGACAGTCCCGCCTGTCTTTGCTGATGGGTAATCAAGGCGGGAAAGCCCTAAAATGGCTTTCCCACTCATTTCAATTTTTAAGAAAAAACACTCAAAAATAAAAAAAAGAGCGGCCAAGAAATGGCGGCAGAGCGTATTACGGAATACAACTCCAATATGCTGTCCGGTAAGTACCAAAGCGAACAGGCGGAACTGGACGAAAAAATCCAACAGCTTCAAGCCGCTATCGCCACTGAAAGCCAGAACGCCGCAGACGCAGAAAAGTGGATTGCCTTAATGAAAGAGTGTGTCAATCCAACGGAACTGACCGCCGAACTGCTGAACACTCTGATTGAAAAAATCCTCGTCCATGAAGTGGTCAAGGGCAAGGATGAAAGCCGGGAACAGTAGATAGAAATCTTCTACCGCTTTGAATGACACCAATATCTTTAGCTATGTGAAACCGGGGAGTCGCACCCCATATTAGAATTTAGAAGCCTAGCCAGTATGCTGGCTCAGCATTTCACGGTAGTTACTGTTGAACCATTGGGATATGGGTTGAGTGATGAGACTGGGGATGAACTGGAAGGATTCATAGGAATTGACACATCGGTTCCGGGCATGGATCAGAACATACCGGAGGTAATGCAGAAAGCTGAAGATATGTTACCCTACATTATCCGGTTTAAGCAAAAGACTGGGATGCTCCGGCTGTCTCTTTGGCGGCAACAGGGAAAACAGACGGGAAGTGATATGGAAAACCAGCTGACGGACTGCGAAAAAAAGATACAGAAATGGTGTATGATGTGCAGATGGTGGAATAAAACCTTGATGAACGAGGTGAAAAATACACTTTATAACATGGAGAAAACCAGTGGAATGAAATTTTCCAGTCGGGTTCCAGTGTTGTTTTTGCTTTCTAAGAAGAATACAGAACTGATTCCCGACTGGGAAGAACTGCACAGGAATATCATTGAGGAGCAGTTTTATAGCCAGGTGGAGGTTCTGGATGGGGATCACTATCTTTATAACGGTAAAGAAAGCGAAATTGCGGAGACAGTCAGGGACTGGGCGGAAAGAATAGAGAAAAAGGAGGAAGAAAAGGAAGTATGATTATACGGCATCAGGGACGGACAATTACAGGAGATGAGATTATCAGTGGTTATGCAGTCTGTGAAGCAGACAGATTCTATATATATATGGAATCTGGTCAGAAAATTCAGGTAAAAAGGAGTTCAGTGATTCCTGTTTTATCTGATCTGGAGAGAGGTGATGAGATCCAAGCAGGGAAAACATATGGACATCCGCTTTGCAGTCTGGATGTAAGTGAGTATATTCAGACTAATTTGAGATCCAGGGGAGTGGTGTGCCTTGAAGATTTAGAAAAGTGGACCTATGAAGATTTTAAGCGAATTAGAGGTCTGGGGCCATTGAAAATCGGTAAAATATTGGAGAGATTAAAATGTTTCGGTATAAATACCCAGGCAGAACTAATGTAATTGCAATACAATATATTAGAGTTTTTAAAAATTTCAATTAAAGTAAAAATATCCTCTTTTGATGGTAGAATAGAAAAAGAGGATGCCAATATGGATAACAATTTAGAAAAACTGCGGAAATCCGCACATTTGACACAATGTAAATTAGGAAGACAGTTGGGGCTGTCCCAGCAGGTCATCAGCCGTATAGAGCGCGATATCAGCACGATTACCTTAGACCATCTGCTTCTCCTGGCAGATTTTTACCATGTATCAATTGACTATCTTCTTGATCGGACAAAGGTAAAAAGGAACTGGGAAGAACAGCAGATTATCAGTGCGGTTCTGGAGGAACATTATGAACTGGTGCGGGCGATTGAAATGCTTGATGAACGTGACACGGGTCTTGTATGGGCGTTGATAGAAAAGATGCTGAAAGATGATAAGGAGTGACACGATGCTGGACATTGCTATTTGTGATGACGATAACCGTTTTGCTGGTGGATTGGAAGAGACATTATGCCGCTTAGGAAAGACTTATGGGTTAAAATTTGAAATCGATGTTTATCAGGATGGAAGCGGCCTGGTAAAGGAGATCAGGAACGGGAGACGTTATGACATTATCTGTCTGGATATCCAGATGAAGGAGATGGACGGGGTGGAAGCGGCTCGTCAGATACGCAAACTGGACCGGCTCGTGGAATTGATTTATGTAACATCATATGACAGCTATATGAAAGAGGTGTTTGAGGTAACCCCCAGTGGATTTATCGTAAAACCTCTGGATCAGAAAGAGTTTGAAAAGACCTTTCACCGCGTTCTGCAGACGGTTATAGGACAGGACGCATATTACCGATTTCGGTATAACAAAGAGGAATATAAGCTTTTGATACGCGATATCCTTTATTTTACAAGCGATTTGAGAAAAACGTATATCATAGAGGAAGGCGGACGTTATATGGAATACAGGAAGTTAAATGATATCAGCAAGATTCTGGGGCAGGGAAAGGGCATGTTTGTGAGGATACATAAGTCTTATCTGGTGAACTACCGTCACATCGTGCGGTTTTCGTATGATACTGTTAAGCTGAGCAATGGGGAGGTGCTTCCGGTAAGCAGCCATCGGAAGCAGGAAGTGGACGAGCAGCTTGCGAGGCTGATGTCACTTCTGTCAAGGTAAGGATGCTTTATTTTAGTACAATGGCTTTTTGTGTAGCAATGTCCCTCTTTAGTATCCTGGTATTGAAATTATACTTGGATACGTTCCTGCATAAGCCGAAAGGTATCAGGAGCATTGCTGGGTGGCTGCCGTTTTTTATATGGCAATGCCTTTCTGAAACAGGGTGTTTTCCGGGAAACATTACTTTGCTTTTTACATTTTCTACGATTGTTATGGTGGGCTTGATTGTATATACCGGTCCTTTTTGGAAACGGTGCGTGTTCCCTGCTGTTTATCTGGCAATATGGATGCTCTTAGAAGGTGCGGTGGATTTTGCCCTTCGGTATTTTAGCGGAACCGTGGAAACCGAGTTTTTGATGATTTCCGCTCCGTCTAAGATACTCCTGCTCCTGTTAAGCATGGGAATCAGGCAGTTCGCGAAAAAGAAGGGAATCGGAAAAGAGCCATATGGCGGTGGCATGGTTTTTATGGTCTTGCCTATCATAGGAATGTTACTGTACCATACGTTGTATCAGCTGCTGCAGGCCCTGTATGTGAACCAATCGGAAATCTGGGTATGGATGCTGTTGGCCGCGATTGCCTTGATTTGTCTGAATCTTTCCTTCTATCCGGTTTATATGCAGTTGGTCAATAACCTTCAGATGAAGAAAAATACGCATTTTTATATAAAGCAGATGGAGCTTTTCCGGCAGGAGAAGGCTATGGAAGAAGCAGCGGCGATAGAAATCCGGCAACTGCGCCACGATATGAGGCAGCATCTGATTTTCGTAGGGGAGTTGCTTGAAAATGGAACTTTAGAGTCTGCCCAGGACGCACTAATCGAACTGATCGGAGAAACAAGAAAGCGCGGGAGGCTGGAATCAAGGACGGGCAATATGGTGGTGGATTCTATGGTAAACCATGTATGGAAGACCGCGGTAGAAAACGGTATCATATTCCATGCGGATATAGCGCCGCTGCCGGAATTGTCCATAAAAGACGCGGATTTGTGCGTGCTGCTGGGAAATGCCTTTGATAACGCGCTGGAAGCGTCAAGGTTTGTGGAGGATGGCAGGAAAGAGATATGGGTAGCCTTCCAATATATAAAGGGAAGCCTGTATATTCAGATTAAGAATATCTATGAGGGGGATGTGAAATTATCAGCAGATAGGAAAATCTTAAGCCGTAAAGAAGAAAGCGGGCATGGATTTGGTCTGTACTCTATGGAGCGGATAACGGAGAAATATCATGGCAGGATGGATATAAAGTCAGGCGGAGGATTATTTACGGTGGAAATATTAATACATTGCTGAAGCCAGGTAAGGCGGCCGCAAACTGAATCAATTTAGATTCAGTTTGCGGCTTTTTTGCTTTTCAGGAAACTTCGCAAATCGGCAAAAATGGTGTATAATAGACTTGACTGGAAAGATAACGCTGCTTCTGAGGGGATATACATAGATTTTTTCCTGTTTATGGTGCTTTGCATAAATCCCATAGCAGCGGAAAAGTGTCTGTCAGGGATATGTACAATCAGGCGTTTGATAAAGTCAATGGTGGGGATGCATTCGGTCACAGTTTCATGGTCCTCATGGCGCTGATAGTGGAGGTCACAGAAGTCCCATCATAGGCATCAATCCTGGAAGTGGCAATGACGGGCCGGCCCGGATATCTGCTGATATATTTAATAGTGATATCAGGGGAGCACGGATTGGGTTTGGCCCTGACATAAAACCCATCGAAGCGCCAAAGAACCAGATCAGGAAAGCGGCACCTGGATTCAGGACACAGTGGGGTGGTGGTATAGGAACCAGGATGGGACTTATCCCAAATCCTGCTGGCCGCAGCTTTCCTATAATGGTATAGCGGAGTGGTATCATTTTGATGAAAACGGTTATATGCAGACCGGCTGGTATACCGATACGGACGGAAAAACTTATTTCCTCCACGGGACAAGAGGGGCGTTAATTGTGAAATTGTAAAAACGGTCTGTGATTGATTTTCTTTTCAATAAAGGTTATAATGTTGATAGACAAAATAACAGGCACTTATTTAAGGAAGGGTGAAAATTATGGCAATCATGACACAGACAGCTGCAGAGCAATCGTTGAGCTATCAGGCTAAAGATGTAATGAAAGAGTTACTTGGCAGGCTGGATGAGGCCATTGACGATATGGAACAGGGAAGAGTCCAAACAATAGAGGAAGCATGGGCAGAGATTGACGCGATTTAAGGTAGACTATGAAGAAACATTATCGGGTACAGATTGCCCAAAGCGGAAAACAGGATATCAAAGTTATGAAAACGTATATCCTGCGGCAGTTTAAATACCGGGAACTGGCTGAAAATTTTTCAAAGAAAATAAAGCGTGCGCTGAAAAGCCTGGATACGTTTCCCGATGGACACCAGCATACTGGTTTTATGTATGGACGGTATGAATTGGCAATCTATTATTGGGCGCTGGATTCGTGAAAGTTAGATGTAAATGAAAAGGGATGCCTTTGTAATCTTGACATACATAATAAACACAACCGCAAGTAACGGAAAAGGCTATCCTCTACTGCCAATAGGGGATAGCCTGTAATCCGTAATTTTTTACGCTTTATAAGTTTCCGATTGTACAACCGTCGGACGTGCTAATATCCTTCGGCTTCTAAGATGATTATAAACCAGCACTGCGTATTTTGCAAGAGGGTTTAGGAAATGGTTTCCTTGTTTGGTTTCATACGGAGAAGGCGAAATGCTGTCCGCTCCTGCTCGTTTTCTATAAATCATTATGAGAGGACAGGGAGCATGTAAAATGAAAAACGAATATCGTTCTTTCCCTTTATATGGTATGCCTTCTCCACATCGCTTCCCCAGCTGTCAATGCCGCCGACGCCGCGCAGTGCGCCCAGGATACGGATGACGCTCCGGAAGCTTTCCGGTAATTCTTCCTGATGATAAACCGCCGCGATTTGATGCTGCGTGTATGGAAGCACGGAGAAATTGAACGGTCTCTCGGACATCAGAAAAATCAATTCTCCCACCTTCATACGGTAGGTGTCTTTGTGATTGCCGCATTCCTGCGGAACCAGATAGGGCGTCATGCAGGTCGCGCTTTCATAAGAACCAAAGCTCGCCCCCTTATAACGATCCGGATAAGTCTCTCCTGAAAGGCCGTCCCAGGAATATCCTTCCTGTTTTTCTGCGGTCACAAACTGCAGGCCAAACGCCGGAAGATCCGGAAGACTCTCATTTCCCTTATAATCCAGATATACCTTGATCTTTCCGTAAGCATTCACACGGTAAGTAACCGTAACAAAGGTTTTGGGAACCGTTGCGGTCGCAAATATATAACGGATCTCCACTTCACGGATGTCTTCTCTTGCAGCTTTTCGTTTCGTAAACTCAAGAGGCACCAGTTCCTCTGAAAAATCATCTCCAAATTCTTCTACCATACATTCTACTGCAGTACTGTAAAGGTCAGCTCCCGCCCAGGCTGCGCTTCCTGCCGGATAATTGCAGCCCATGTCGTTTTCAGTAGGCGCCCGCCAGAAAGTTGGCTTCGGAGCGCGGTGTACCTGTTCTTTACCACGAATGATTAAAGAAACCGGTCCGCCCTTATCGAAGGAAAATACATAGTGAAAACCTTCCCCGTATAGTCCGAGGTTACAGTCGGCATGGATCACCTTTAAATAGGGTCCGACGTTCCTGCCGCTATCTGTCATTCCTTTATCAAAGCTTTCCTGGTTCACAATAGAGGAACCGGCGATTCCCGCAGGAACTTTATATTTGGGACCGCCTACCGTGCTTAAAGTTACCGGATAATCCGGATATTTCTCCAGCTCTCTGATCACATCCAGCCTGCAGGCCTCTCTTTTTTCGGCATTTGCAAGGTCATAAGCCAAACGGTCTTCCTTGCTCATATACCAGTAACGCACTTCATCCATGGCCGGTTTCTCCGTTCGATCAGCAAACAGCAGCCCATTGGCACAGAAAGCGTAATCGGTGGGGCGTTCTCCGAAATCGCCGCCATAGCGCAGCAGGTCTGTGAAATCCCCATTCTCATCTTTCTGATACAGCGCCTGATCGATGAAATCCCACAGGAATCCGCCCTGGAACATGGGGAATTCTTCCCGCAGCTTCATATAGGATTCCAGGCCGCCCATGGAATTGCCCATGTCATGCATGTATTCACAGAGGCACATAGGCTTTTCCGGTTCATTCTCCAGATATTCCCGTACTGCGTCCGGGTGCGGATACATCCGGCTTTCAATATCCGTGATAAAATCAAAGTCCCTGTCGTAAAAGACGCCTTCATAATGCACCAGGCGATGAGGATCGGATGCATGGAAATACTCGCACATCTTTTGAATGACCGTACCAACATGAGATTCATTTCCTGCTGACCACCACAGGATGGACGGGTGGTTTTTATCCCTCTCGTACATGGACACGGCGCGATCCAGACAGCAGCCAAGCCAGTCCTCGTTGTTGTGCGGAATATTCCAGGAGACTTCTGTGATCCCCATTTTCATGCAGGTGCCGTGGCTTTCCAGATTTGCCTCATCCATGACGCAGATGCCTGCCTCGTCACAGAGGCGATACCAAAGGCTCTGATTTGGGTAATGGGAAGTCCTTACGGCGTTGATCCCGTTTTTCTTCATGACCGCAATATCCCGACGCATATCCTCTTCAGTTATCGCACGTCCCGTTTTCGCATTCCATTCATGACGATCTACACCGTTGACTAAAAGCCTCTTCCCGTTAAGCTTCATGACCTTGTCCTCGATCTCAAAATGCCGGAACCCAATCGAATAGGGAACGATCTCTACCACATTCTTTTCTTCATCCCGGATGCAGATAACAAGTTGGTATAAATGAGGTTTCCCTACATCCCAGGGGGTGATATTCTCCAGCTCTACAATTCCAGTCCCGCACAATTCATCAGCAGCTATGCTTCCGTTTGAAATGTTATTCGATTTTCCGTCACTCAGATTCCATATGACGCTTTTTGCTGTGCTTCCTGACAGTTTGGCGGTGAAAGAGAAGAGTCCTTTTTTTCCGGAAACATCATAATCCGCTATGACTTTGAGGTCTTCCACATGGGCTTCCGGCTTCGCATAGAGGAAAACCTCACGGAAGATTCCGGAAAAGCGGAAGAAATCCTGATCTTCGATCCATGCCGCAGAGCTTCTTTTATAAAGCTCCACGCATAGCCGGTTGCCTGTTGGCTTCACGAAGTCGGTAATATCAAAGTCGGACGGCGTAAAGGAATCTTCTCCATATCCGATGAAGTGACCGTTCAGCCATACATAAATTGCTTCCTCTGCCCCCTGAAAGGAGATGCAGATCCTCTTGCCGATCAGGCTGTCTTTTAAATCGAATTCTTTCACATAACTGGCGACCGGATTATTTTCCCAGTCAATGTGGGGCGGACGTAAGAAAGCGTGCCCATCCCAGGGATAAGTGGTGTTCGTATACTGAATCTGTCCATATCCGGCCAGCTCCAGATGCCCCGGTACGCTGATCGTATCAAATCCGGAAATGTCGTACCTTTCTGTCATAAACTCCGTCGGACGTTCATCTGGCTTTGAACTCCATTTGAGCCTCCACGCACCGTTCAGAGACTGCTTTAGCGTGGCGTCACCCTTTTCCCAGGTAAGCGTGTCCTCGTAAAATTCATGATCAGAATGAGCCGGAAGACGATTTACCTGAAAAACCTTCTGGTCTTCGAGCCAGTTCAGGTCTGCTTTCGTTATTCTGTTCTTGTTATTCATATGATCCTCCTATTCCTGTCTCTGTATTTCCGGTATCGCTCCGTGTTCTTCATCCCATTTCGCATTTGCCTGTTCCACCTTCAGCATATAGAGAAGAAGTGTAATCAGAACATTTAAAAGGAACGGCGCCCAAAGGTACATAAAGTTCAGCATGTTAATACAGGACTGAGGCTGCACAGCGGCATTTCTCACATATCCGCCCGCGGCAAGCAGCCATCCGCCAAGTGCCGTTCCGACACCGCCCCCGATCTTCGTTCCAAGAGAAGTGCAGGAGTACATAGTTCCGTCAATCCGCTTTCCTTTTGTTCTCCAGGTATATTCGGAGCAGATAGCGATCAGCGCATTCAGATCTCCCTGCAGCGGACTTGTCCCGATATAAGCCAGCGCTGTGAAAGCGAGCATCAGAGGAACATTGCGCGCAAGTCCGGTTACAATGACCAATGCCCTGAACACGGTTGCCAGCACGTAGCCGGATAAATTTATCTTATAAATCCCTTTTGCCTTTTTTACGATCGCGGGCGTCAGCAGCAGTCCGATAATGATCGGTGCGTTCATCGCTACGGAATAACTTCCTAACAGGTTGGCATCCCCCAGCACATAGGTCATGAAATAAATCCCCATTGCAGTCAGGGCGGAAGAGACCTGGCAGCAGATATAAACGCCGCAGATGATCAGATAATACTTATTGGCTATCAGCAGCTTCAAAGAATCCAGAAGAGAAATTTTTTCGCCCTCTGTTTCGCTTACATCTTCCCCTTCAAGAGCCAGTTCTTCCGGCGGAAGCTCTTTTACAGAGAACACAGAGAATGAATTGACCAAAAGACCTATGATCGCGTAGATGATCGCCACCGTTCTCCATCCGGATGCTCCGCCGCCAAAATGGCTGACCAGACCAACCGTTACCGACTGAATCAGCACACTTGTACTGAATGCGAAAATGAAACGGATCGAACCTATCTGCACACGTTCATGTCCGTTCTTTGTGATCAGGGCGGTCAAAGCAGAGTAAGCAATGTTATTGGCTGTGTAGAAAACAGCGTTCAGCATACTGTATGTAATGAAGAACCATGCATACTGTGCGGTTGTACTGATTGTGGACGGTACAGAATAGATGGCCACCAGGAGTATTGCACATCCGATATAGGCGTACAGCATCCATGGCCTTGCTTTCCCCAGACGGGAATGCGTCTTGTCGATCATGGATCCAAAAAAGATGTCTGTGACCCCGTCAAAAATCTTGGAAAACATCATCAGTGTTCCTACGATTCCTGCGTTCATCCCCATCGTGTCGGTCAGATAAATCATAACAAAAGCGGAGAGAAAGGCATAAACAACGTTGCCTGCAATGTCCCCTGATCCATATCCGACCTTGTTAAACCAATTCAAATATCGTCTTTCGCTCATAATGGTTTACTCCTTCTCCTGTATTGTGACAAAATTATATTAAAATTTCTTGCATGCAATTCGTTTTATGCTATAATAATAGCATAATTGCAATATAAAAGCATATAAACTATATTTTCTGAAATATGGACAAAATGATACTATAAAGGAGGAACGCGATGTATATCAATGTTGCATATCTGGACAATATGCTGGAAAGCTATCTGACGCCGGTCGATTATGAAGATAAAACCGTTCCTCTGAAAGTCCTGTGCTGCGGTTTTTATCGCATAACGGAAGCGGACTCTGTTGTGGAAACAGCAAGGCCGAATGGGCGAAAGGATTACCAGCTATTGTATTTCCATTCCGGGCGCGGGCATTTTTCTTTTGATGGGGAGGACGCCGGAAGAGAGCGCTGCCCGGTCACGGTAACCTCCGGCCAGTTTGTTTTGTTCTGCCCGGGCGACCGGCAGGTATATGAATACTATTCTTCGGACCACACCGAGGTATATTGGATCCATTTCACGGGGAATGCAGTGGAAGGCATATTGGAGCAATTCGGCTTTTCCGGCAAGGAGCAGATCTACTGGGGAGGTGTGTTCCTAGAATACCAGAATCTTTTTCGCAAAATGATCAAGGAGCTGCAGCTGTGCAGGAAAAACTATGAGGCGATCATTGCCTGTCAGTTTCAGGAATTGCTGGCACTGGCTGGTCGGAACCGACACAATCCTTATGTGGCTGGAGGTTCTATGGAATCCATCATCAATGAAGCTCTTGTTTATTTTGATGAAAACTATGCAAAGCCCATCAATGTAAACGCGTACGCTGCTTCCGTCTATACCAGCCCCTGTTGGTTTATCCGAAGTTTCCGGAACTATATTGGGATGACGCCCTTGCAATACATTATCAATGTGCGCATATCCAACGCCCGGGAATTATTATTAAATCCGAAATTTTCAATCTCAGATGTTTCCCGGTCTGTCGGCTATGAAGACTCACTTTATTTCAGCCGGTTTTTTAAGAAAAACGTGGGGATTTCTCCAAAAGACTATAAGAAGGCTCTCCAGAGCAGGCAATCCGGATCTGAAGAATAATTTATATCTGAATCCTTATAATTTTAATCCGCCGTTCATCATGAGGAAGGCGAGGGACGTCTGCATCTTCTGATGGTGGATGACAGGATTCCTGCGGGAGCAAAGCTGTATTAAAGTTAATATAAAGTATTTAGATAATGACCGGGGCGGGATTTGTGAAAATCTTGCCCCGGTTTATTGCTTGAGCGTGGACACAAACAGTTTCTCTAATTACGTCGCCACACACGGTAATCAGACAATTTTAGAATTATATAATAAATTGCGTCAGCCTTTGAGTCCGGCGGCTTTTTCCAAGTCTTGTAATATACCTTGGGATGTTGTATATTGTTAATACAATGCCTGAAACAGCCTGACATAAGGCGAACATAGGAGGAATGTATGGAGGAATGTATGGAGGAAAAGGGAAAGAAAGCCACCAGCCGCACAGCGGCAGCAACACAGGACAAAAGCGCGGTGAAGGACAGGAAAGCCTTAAGACCGGCCAGTATTGACCACCTGGCCCTGCCCGGCACCATTCACCTGGTACCCATGGACTACTTAGGAGGATATGCGGTCAGGCCAGGATTCTATGAGATAAACGGAGCCACCGCCATACCGGGGGGAGTCAATTTTACGGTGTATTCCCATGGA
>PPYF01305983.1_pt1 | contig 17449 bp, 30 predicted proteins | sample 1559871 | NCBI WGS metagenome assembly PPYF01 (sample SAMN08240021, study PRJNA423297) | Human gut metagenome, whole genome shotgun sequencing project.
TAAAACTGCTCATTCTTTATAAGTATATTCCTATCGGATTACTTTCATGATTTCCTGATCCAGAAATACTCTGTGATGCCCAACCATGTTGTTCCAGAACATTTTCACTGCATGTTATAAGTGAACTAACGTGAAACTGATAAGCAAAGCTGTTTTTATAATGTAGTAAAATTACATTTTGTTTAGTCGGAATTTATAAAATATCATGAAAGATAAATGGTTTTCAGTGAGTTCTTATAATCAAAGGTAAATCAAAACCTTTTTGTCACGTGCGTTCCGGCTTCGCTTTCCATGAGTATTTACCTTGCGACAAGTCGCGGAAAATACTCATGGAACTATTGAAAAACAATGAAATATGATATAAAAAGTAGGCTTTTTTCTCTCAAAAAAGTCCCACGAATTTCTATATTTTGTAGGGATTCAAAAAGAAAAGGCTCCCAAAATCATTGATTTTCAGAGCCTTTCTTCAATTTACTTTTGCTTCGTACACCCTCAGGGTCGTGCACGATATTGATATTCAGCATATTATACACTTGGTATCATTTTGGTAGCACATTCCAAAATTCCAATTTATCTACATTTTCAATCATAAGTTAATAAATGTAGGATAGACTCACTTGTTTATATCGCAAAGATAAGAATAAATCCGCGCTTTTATGGAATTTTATCTCTTTTTATTTGCGGCCCTTCGTGCTGACCTGTTTTTATACGGCCCATTAATATCAGAATATGTATGTCTGGCAAACTCCAATGTGCTGTAACACCATTTTCTCAGTTTTTTAAATATTTTCATCTGAATTGGGTAATTGAGTTATTTGAATGATTTGTTGCAATTGCTCGTTAGTCAATCTGTCAGGCTGAATTTCTTTGAATTGTCGTACTAAATTCGCCCGCATCACTTTTTGCTGATGCTGATTTAATAATTCGGGAGTAAGCACTTCTATACTGCTATAATTATATCTTTCAGCAGGCGTTTTATTACCATCGCTTTTACGAAACTTTGTGTTATTACATATAATCAAAGTTGGGGTCACACGGTCTACAGTATATATTGTAGAAAAATAATTGCTCCTAAAATATACCTTGTCTCCAGGCTGTATATCATAAAGAGACTGTTTTATATCATTGTTATTTTCCATTGCTGATTTTATAAATGATTTATAATACTTACAATAACGAGGTGTCTTTCTGCCTGTTATCCGCTTTTGCAGAGCCTTACAATACATCTGATAGTTCGGGCAAGCCTCATAGTGTACACATTCGCTACAATGCCTATCATCATCTTTTTTCATGTCTATTATTTCAGATATTCTTTATTAAAATGGTGATTCTTAATAAGCCATTCTATCATGGATACACAGCATTCAATTGAAGTATTCTCAATTTGTGTTTCAGCCAAACAATCTGTCGTATCTCTTCGTATTGATAGATTATACCCCAAAGTCTGTTTTATCAATTCTGGATTGTGCGCTTTAAATCTATGTTTAGGACCTAAAATTTCATTAGGCAGCATTTCCAACAGTCTCGATAAGCTCCATGCTGGAATATCATTACCCCATATTTTATCAAACACTTCTTCTCCGGTCATAAGCGTTCCATCTGGATGTTTATGAAAAGGCGATGCTAACTTTGCTATTCTTTCCGGTGTCCAAAACTTCCCTCTTGATGTTGGCGGCTTAGTTTGCAACTCCCATTTCAATGCAGGTACTTTACTCTTTGTGTAATGATACACCATATCTGCCGTTCCCGTCTTCAATCCCAAAGCGAGCAATCTTTCTGACTGCTCACGGGTAGTACATATTTGTGATTCAAAGTTCATTTTTTTTGTTTCTTTTATTTTTAGTTTTCTATATAATGATTACCTTTGTGATCATAATTTTAATTTAAAAAAACTATGAAAAAACAATATGATTTATTCATATCCGCTTGTAAAGGAGCTTATTCGCAAGGTAAACTTGTCTACCTGCATGGAAGAGGTGAGTTCTCTGGTGCGCGTGGCGCATATAATTACTGTAAGCGCATAGGAGATAAGTTGGGTGAGTTAGCCATATACAACTGCGTGGTTAACTGTAAAGGAAAGAAAGTTTATTAATAAAATGGACCGGAAAATTTTCCGGTCCATTTTATTATTTTAATCATTTCACAATCTCCCAATCTTCGGCAAATACATCACTGATAGACGGAACCCATGAATCAGCACGTCCAGTATTCTCATTGTAGATAAGACACTGGCTTGTATAGTCAATGAATCCTTTGCCTTTCAGAATAAGGTCTTTTGCTGATTGCGGAAGAGATTGCATCTTGGGGATGATTTCCTCTGTAATACGGGCAGGGACTTGTTTGACTACAAACAAACCTTTTCCGTTCCATCCACTTCTGCGGATAGCTCCACCTTGTTTCAGAATTTCTATTGCATCTCCAAATGACATCAGATGTAAAGGTGCTTCGGGTGATCCGTCAGCCCTACCTATGCGACATTCCAACACGTTAATATACCTGCTCATAATTCTATGTTGCAAACGAAGCAAATAGTTCTGATATTTGTCAGTCACAACTTTGTCTATTTTTCCTGATTCAATAAATGGAGAGAGTTTATCCATCTTCTCATATAAATCTCGCATTTCAATATGCAAGCGGTCAAGGAAAGCATCAGCTATTTTATATGCCTTTTCAAACGCATCTTTAGGTGACCAGCTTTCATATCCATCTTCATAACGGACATGATAACCCTCATCATCAAAATTTTCCGTTGACGGTTTTTCTCTAAGAAGATGTTTTCCCCACGCATCACCTCTTGTCATAGGTTCTGCTTCAATCTGTTTTGTTCCAATGTACTTTTTCATTTTTCTAAATTTTAATTGAAAATTGAGCCGAAAATATCATCGTCTTGCAATAATTTTCGTCCAGAATAATCCTGTCGACCACAAGCGTTTCTGAGCAAATCCGCTTTGCCTGCATCTCTCATTGCGATTCGTAACATGGTAATCATCTTTGCTAAATCACGTTGACAAATGTCACTCCACAGGACATATATATCAGTTCCATATATGCCAAGATCATCCAGATCTTTAATATATTCAAAACTGTTTCCGTATGGATAGACGGAACCTCCTTCTTTGATTAATAAGCAGCAAGCGTTCATTGCCCCAGGGTTTCCTTCGCTTAATTTTGCTACAACGCTTGTTAAATTATCATACATTGTAATTTTACCCATAATTTTATATATTAAGTTTAGAAAGTAGCTGATGCTTAATCAAAATAGATTTATTTTTATCTTCCTCCATGCAGTAGTTGGTTGCATGGTTGTGTTTTTGCAGTGCATACGAGAATCGAACTCGTGTTCTCTACAGTGACAGTGTAGCGTTCTAACCACTGAACTAATGCACTATAATGGTGGATCAACTGTAACCACCATGACCGGATAAGTGTTTGTACTGGGGTTTCCAGCAATTGCACAGGGGCCGGCTTCCACTTAACCCTAAACAGTTTTTCTTCAAAATGGCAGTTTATCGCAAATTTCACTTACCTTTGCAGGCAATATGACTAAACCTACTGGTAAGTCGAATCATTTTAGTAAAGAGCGAAGAGATAACATAGTTGCAATCTGCGTTGTCCTTCAGACAGCTATAACTGTCATGTCTCTTTTGGTTCAACTTTGCGAATAGTCGCAGTCATTTTGATTTCACAACCATACATCACTATGGTTGTTATCTTTGGGGGAGTCATTGCAGCTCCCCATTTTTAGAGGTTCATGCAGGAATCGAACCTGCGTTCATGGTTTTGCAGACCATTGCCTTACCACTTGGCTAATGAACCAGATAGCTGGAAGTTTCACAACTTCACAGCTTCACGGAAAGAAAAATAAGCTAATCCAATAACAATCTTCTATTCGTCAAATGCGCCCTTAGATGGATTTGAACCACCGACCTGATGATTAACAGTCATCCGCTCTGCCACTGAGCTATAAGAGCAAATGATGTCTTTATCTCCCTGACCGACCCATCCCCCCTTTCGGCGATGGTGGAGGAATCGAACACTCCCATAAAGACATCTGACATACCGATTCTGCCAACAGCTCGGTATCACACTCCTGGACCAACGATTCCAGACAGGGCTTAGTTTACTTGCATATCGACTTGTCTCAGCATAACCTGCATGTTCGTTCCCTTGTACTTCGGGCTTGTTGCACTCGGCAATGGAGTTGAACCATTCTTTTCTGCTCGAAAGGCAGATGTCCTTTCCGATAGACGAGCCGAGTAAATTGCCGGATTTTCACCGGCTTTTGACTAAAAGTCTTAACTTTGCAACCGCAATGGAAACGTTGTTGAATATAACCTTGCCAATCTGCGCATTGGCGTGGCTTATAAAGGAGATAAGGCTCCTTATAGCCGAGGTTAAGGGTCGCCGTTAAACCCAGTCAAAAATAACGGTCGTATCTTGCAGCATCACCTTCGTGGCCGGTCACACAACTTGGTACCATTGTGGGTAGCGAAAATCTGCAAGAACGAAACATTTGATTTGAGGAATAAAGGCAATGTGCAACGGTGACCGGTTCGTTTACAGTTGTTTCCATGAAGTTATATGAAAACTTCATAGCACATTGCTTCCTCTTTTTTTCAAAATGTCAAAGAACGTTGTAAACCGTGTGTTCTGGGATGGACTTGAACCACCGACTTCGACAGTGTCAGTGTCGCATTCTAACCTGCTGAATTACCAGAACAACACCCCAACGCATTTCACAACGAATTGGGGGAAGAATACTACTACTACTAAATAACCTATGTGGTGTGGACCGGAAGAGAATTGAACTCTTGACCTTCAAATTATGAGTTTGCTGCTCTGACCAACTGAGCTACCGGTCCTTTAAATCCGCTTCCTTGGTATTTGTTATTTAAGGAAGCGGATATTGTTAATTGGTTATTTTAAGAAATTCTGGAGTCACCCCGTATAAAGGTGTTTTCCCATCCCATTTATCAATAAACTGTTTGTATAGAATTTCCTTTGTCAACCCCTTTGAGGCAATAAGAGCCTGCTCTGTCTTTAACCTTTCCAATTCGTTTTGCTTTTTCTGCTCTTCGATTTTTTGATCTATGACAGAGATATTAGTATTAACCTCGTTTCTATTATCAATTTTTTCTCTTACTCGATCGCTAAATTCTAATTGAGCTGAAAATGATTTTAAGTCCAAGCCACGGTCTCTAAATTCTGTTCTAACAATATCCTCCAGTTTCTTTTCAAAAGCTAAAGAGCCGCCATCAGCCATAAGCGTATCGGTTTTATATTTTCGGCTTTCTTCTTTAATAAGGTCATAAATGCGCGGTTCAAGAATGTTATCCTCTAAAGATCTCATAAATCCATCCCCGTTTCCGATATGCTTATTATCAAATACAACATCAATCGCTTTGTCTTTAATAACTCTATATGAATATAGAGGGGTAGCGTTGAACTCTGTGTTATCGGCCGCTTTTAACGTTACTGATTTCTGAAATCCGCCACGTTGTTCAAACAACGGCACCTGAAACAATTCGGTTCCCCATTCCCATGTAGATACCTTCCCAGACACAATCTTAAAATCCTCCTTACCATCTTTACCATAGTTCTCCATTAGAACTCCGGCATAGTTAGGAGCGACACGTTCACAGGATGAAAAAATTACAGCTGCCATAAAAGCAACCAACATACACTTAATCTTTGTCTTCATGTTTTTTGATAATTAATTTAATGATGTTAATAACTGGATAGCAAACCCCAAAACATATAGCAATTCCCAACCAAATATATTTCAAAGAACTCTTATTGACTTATGTCATTGTGCCGCAAACAGGAGTTGAACCTGCACTATCTTTTTTCAATTTCTTAATGTCTGTCTTATTGGAAGACACGTGTGCTTTGGTTCTCGCATTTAATTCTACCAAGGACTCAACCAATTGTCTTAAATTGGCAATAATACTTGCCCTTTCGTCTATAAGCTGTTCTTTCATTGTATAATAATTTAATTATTAGCTGCTTATGATTGGCAACACAGTTTTATTTATTCCCAAAATCAGCTGGGGTTTCTCCCCATTCTTTGTTATTCCAGTGCCGGACCTCAATTGTATCAACATCCCATGCAAGAATTTTAAGAAATATCTCGGCTTTCTGAAGTTCTTTACATTTCTTCTTGGATGCCGTTTTCTTGTTTTGGAACCAAGTTATTGCTGTTATACTATCTGTATAGATAATTCTGGGGGAATAATCGTTTTCAATAATGTATTTCGCCGCTTCAACAACGCCTAAGAACTCTCCAATATTCACCGTTTTGTTTCCCAGGTTCTGATAAAAGATCCGTTGTCCGGTTCGCAAATCTATTCCTTGATACTCTGTTGTCTTATTTTTTACAGAATGAGCTGCATCTGTAGCTATTCCTTCTATTGGGATTCTTATCATATCCTACCAATATTGAGACGGAGTGGGAATAAGAGCTACAGTACCATTTATCATTGTTGGTCTCATCTCCACTGTCGAATTAATCCAAAATTTGCAAGGGTATTCGCCATCCACTTTAGCAAGATTAACTGTACTGTAATACGATTTACGTCCCTGTGCCTTTATACATGCTTTTTTCCGCTTTCGTGGTAATTTAGGCTTTTGTTGTTTTATAAGCTTTATTTGTGGGGACATAGTGACCGTCATTTTGAAACACAGTTAACACAATATTGGCTGCTTTACGAAAATCTTCAATAACCAGCAAAAGGTTTTTAATGTCTTTCCGCTTTGCCAGTTGCTTTATAACACCGCTAATGGTACGAATAGAAAACCTTTCACCGTCCATAGGGTCATATATTATGGTTTTGTTCCCAAATTTTACTTCTACTTTATATATGGCGTTTTTAACAACCGTAGAAGTTATCTTAGCTTCAAAAGCATGTGGCTCTGCTGCAACAACAATGAATCCGCGTCTATTATTTGTCATTGGAATCATTTGCACATCATATAATACATCTGGTTCGATTACTGCCTCCAGTTCACGTGATGCAATACATACACATTTGGGTTCTTCGGAATCTTCTCTCACACCTTTTATTTTACCGGTCTTAGTATTGATAGAGATAAATCCCACCCAAGACCCAGAAACGGTTGATTTAGTAAATTTCAACTTTGTTTTTATTCTGTCCATATTGCTATGATATTAGTTTGCATATAAAAGCCTCGCCAACTATAAGACGACGAGGCAAAGGTAATATTTTGTTTTTGAAAATATAATCAATTTAGAATGTATTTTATATTTAAAATATTGTAATACAGATATTTAAATTAAACGAAAACTAAATAATTTAATCAATATAAATAACTATATTTCAGAGAATTGGAAAAATCTTTATTAGTATATCGAAAATCTCAATAATCCATGATTTCATCTTCTAAAATACGTTTCACTTTTGGGATTGAAAATTCTCCTTTTTCATTACGGTATTCTACAATTTTAACTGGAATACCAATGTGTACAAGAAGCGGCAGAGAGTTTTCAAGAGCATCCTCTGGAAAAGCGCAATATTTTATGCCCGCTCTATAGCTTACAGGAAGGTTAAGGGGATTGCTTAATCGAATAGCATCCTCTTCATAGGCTTCAAAACAAGATTGGTTATGAAATAATACCAAACTATTTGCGCATTCTTCTTTATAGAATTTATACGCTTCAATGTACAGATTGTCCATAAAATTATAATTTAATTTGATTAGAAATGCACCTGTCACATATACCGTTATTCCGGATAAATTTTATTTTAGATAATTGGGAGCCACATTGCTGACAATAATATGTACGCTTGGGTTTAAATTTAATTGCATATAAAATTTGACGTTTGTTTACATCATATATGCCGGCAAGATTTTCAAGGATCTGATTATGTGTAAACTTGTTTGTTTTTACCAATTTCCAATAATCGTGCCGGATTAGTTTGTCTCTTGCTTCCTTTAAATTCAATAAATTCTTGTCTCTCAATATAACAATGTAAGGGTAGGGGACATTAGTTATATCGGCAATCTTTTGAGCATACAAGTCGTAAATCTGTACAGTACTCATTTTTCTATTATTATTTTAGTTTGAAGTGTTATAGCTTTAGAATCTTCTATTTCACGTATAAGATTAAAGGAATCTTCTAATAAAGCCAACATGATACGGTTGCTCTCCTCATGCGTCATAGTCTTCCAGTTAATTTGCAATTGTTTGGCTATGTCTTTGGCCGGTTTATAAAACTTATTTGTTTTTGGAATATCTGTGACATTATATATTTCGCTTTGTTTTTGATCGAATAATAAACTACTTAATTCATAATAACGAAAAAATGCCTCCAAAGTCTTCTTCTTGTCTGGAGGTGTAATGGATAATTTGTTTTTTGGCATATTTATAAATAATTATACGCGATTTTCAGCAATTTATGTAATTTTCAACTAACATGGTAAGATTAGTCATGCAGGTTCCCTTTTAGTAGCAAACCTTGTCGACGCATTTGAAATATCATGGATCAATTATGCTATTTTGATTTATGATATTATTTCAGTTGCCATCGCAAGGTTTACAGAACTAATCAAAAAGAAGTCAAAAAGACTTTGTAAATTGATGAATTTTATCTGCATTACCGGAGAACATATCTTCGGCCTTTTTAAGTAATAGTTGGGATAGGGTAGGGGTAGTTGAGAAAACCAAGTAATTTTTTGAAAAATAATTATACACAATTATATTCAATTGTCAATAAATAGCAGTACCTTTACTTTCTCAATTAATAAACATTTATCATTATGAATATAGAAATTGGAGACATCGTACAAATTGTCAATACAATTGATCCAATCAAGATGGTTGTTATAGACAAAAAGGACAACGAGTATTTAACCGCAGTGTACTGGAGTAATACCCAAGGAGCATATCTAACAATAACAGGAAATATAAATGCTTTCGTGAAAATAGATTAACAGGCCCATTGCTTTTTATAATAAAATATAGGAACACAAAAGAAGCGTATCTCTACAACAATATACGAAGAATTGCTGTCCCTATATTTTTTTGCTTCAATAATAGCTTTCATATAATAAAATTTTAGTCTATAATAAATAACGTTCACTAACTACGGAAGGAACTTCTTAAAATCGTCTAACCATTAAATAGATACAATTCCAGATACCAAAGTATTAATGTAGACAATTACTGGTTTGGAGTTGTCTGTATGGAACAAATCTATAAGAATATCGCTAAGAGTTTCTTTTATTGTTGATTTAAGAAAATCTTTAATTTTGCAGTCTTCTGTTCCATTTCCTTTAATGACAATCGTTTCTGCTAATTTTTCGATATTGAGAATAAACATTTGAGATGAATCATTTTCATCTTTTATTATTGCTACACTTTGGTATTCCATTTTCCTATCGTTTTCTATAGAATAGGAAAATGGAAGAGGGGAGGGTTATGTTTTTATGTAAAAATATATTTAGACATAAAAAAGAGCGGCTATTCAGCCGCCCCTTCTACAAATTCCTTTAACCGATACAACCGGTCAATAGCCGGGTTATAAAACGCATCTGGATAATGCTGTTTGATGTCGTTTATGTTCGCCCGGACATATAGAGATGTGTCGTAGATATGTTCGGATTCTGATAATATTACTTCTTTCGGTAACTGTGCTGTTTCCGCCCAGTGCATGATTGCTTTGACGGATTCCTCGTCATATGCGTATTTACTTTCTTCCGCCATAATGATTTATTATTTGAAATTATCACCTTTGCTTTATCAATGATTATTCAGCTATATAGTCTTTTGTAATAATATCATTAAAAAATATAGGTGGTAAGATATAACCAGACAACTTTGTGCCTAATGTTTTTAAATGTATTATCCCTCTAAGTGAGCCATAATTCAAAGAAGCAAATTGTACTAAAATATTAGTCGGGAATATTATATGCCCTTCGCTGTCAGTAATTCCACTTATAGAATCTGGGTGTATCAAGAAATAACTGTCAATGACAGCCCTCATCAGTGGAGAGTCCACATTGGAAAATGTCACTGTAATTTTACTACAAAGCACATGTTGGGGTTTATCATACTTAAACTGCGCCTCTGTTTGTACTTGAATTTCACCATGTTCATCCTTCATGTTTTCTTCAAACATGGCAAACTGTTCCAATTCCATTTTAGCGTATCTGTACATCACATCTTTCATAATATTCAAATGTTTTATGCGGCATTTTTAATGGAGGAATATTCTGTAACCGTAGTGACAGACTCATATTTATCTTTTTCTCCACCAAAACTAAAGCTGTTTATATCATAAGATAAAATAGAGACTTTACACTCATACGGGCGATGAATAGAAATTAGGTTTTCGCCTATAGCTGATTGCACACGGCAAATCGTTTCAAGTGTGAGGTTCTCATTGCCCTTCAGTAATTTTCCGATATAAGCAGGGGACACATCAAGCATATCAGCAAATGCTCTTTGTGTAATCCCCTCTTTGCGTAGATGGTATCGGATTGCAAGCGCTATCATTCGAGACATCCGTAACCAATCCCTGCTTTTTTCCAGTTCCTCGGATTTCCTTATGACTTCTTGTGAACGGTCCTTTGCCAACTCATTCAGTTTTTCAAAATTAAATGCCATAGTTATTTTTTTAATTAGTAAATTCATCTTCTTCATATATGCCGTTACACTTTAACCATGCCCTAACCTTGTCTATATTTTGGATAATATGGTCTTTTAGATACGGCGATTCTTGTATCGTTTTACACAGTTTAATACCCCCTCCTACAATAATATATCTATTTGCTCCCATTTTTATAGCATATAGCCGGATGAAAGAGGGGGATTCGGTACCGTAAGACTTCATTGGTGCATATTCAAATTCAAATTTATATTTCCCATCCAAAAATTTAAAGTGAGAATCAAAATCCGGTTTGTTTTTTTCTTTTGCGTTGAAATATAACTTGCGAAACAAGATTTCCAAATCATCTGCTTCTTCGGATACCTGATAAGCAGCGGCTTCTGGTTCGCAAACGGCAGACCAAACTTTTGATTTCAGATGTTCTTTGTTTTTTTCAAAGAAATCTACGACTACATCCAAATCTCTCCAATTTTCAAACAGCCGTTCAAATTCATTGACATCTTCGTCATCATATTTAATACTATAAATATATGGAGGGTATATTTTTTCTATTTCCACGATATTTCTATGCTTGAATTAAACGATACTTTTTACAAAAATAGTGTTGGCAATCGTATTATCCAAATATATTAGACAATAAATAAACCTATGGGTTAATATTTAACACAAATGTGATACCCCAAAAGAATTCAAATAAACGAACGTTTTTTATTTTGTTCTATGGTATTAAAACGAAATATATTTATCCGTTATACCGTAGTCAGCAACTTGAAGTCTTCAGCAGATATTCTGTTGATTGAGACAAGCCATTCAAGATAAGAAATGTCATCTTTAATATCACGAAATTTTTTCCCTTTATATTTTCCAAAATCAATTATTTTGTCTGCAATAGGTATATCTTCTTGTTTTTCAACACCTGGATATAATTGTTTAAGCTCTTCAAAGTCAATTTTAAAAAGCCTGTCCGTTGCTTCTAACCAATGAAGATATTGGCAATCTACTTTATAGATGTCACCAAAAGATTTACCCTTATATTTACCAAACATAAGTGTATCGCTCGCTTTGTGAATAGGGAATATTTCATCAAGCGATACACCTGGAACATCAATCAGAACCCATTCCCCACACCCAGCACAAGGTATTTCTTCATCTTTGATATTTGGATAACATTCTTGCCTATATGTGTCATCAGGCTTACCGTTCACAAAACATTTGCCATAAGCCTTACCATATTTGCCGTGTGGCTTTACTATTTCAACTAAGAAAGTCCGATCTTTGTTTGGGTCAATACGTCTTTCTTCGCTGGCGGAGCGTACCAGCCCCACCTCACATCGTTTAACTAAAAATGGAGTTCGTTTTCCTATATTGTAATAAATATTGAAAATATTATCGTGTGGATACATGTCTTCTTTTTTCAGGTATTGATAGGTCTGATATTTTATCGCTTAGCAAAGGCCATAGAAATGGCATAAATAATAACACAAATTAGCCCTACAGCCAAGAAAAAATCAGATAATAATTCATAGTGTTCGTTGTGCATATATAAAAGAAAATAAGTAAGTAGACAGGATAACAATATACCAATACAATATCTTTTCCATGAAACATGTTGGTCTTTTTCTTTTTCTAAAGAAAACTCACACATAACAGCAATACAAAATTCTGCCACCATCCATATGATAATACAAATAAACGTAACCATCAGTTCTCCTTTTTTAAAGTTTTAATGAAATGCCAGAATGCTCATTATTTTCTATTTTAATATCATAACCTAAAACATCCACAATTTTAAGTAAAGTATCTATACTTATAATTGTAGCTTTTCTTTCGACATTAGCAATTGTAAGGGGGGCACATTCAATTTTTTTTGCTAAAGCGCGTTGAGATAAAGAATGTGCTTTTCTGACATCGACCAACCATAATAATAAGCTTTCATAATTAGCTATGGTAACTTTATCTATCTGAATATGTGAATTGATTGCTTGCAAATATTCCATTACTTTTTTTAAATTGAAATTATGCTCACCTTTTTCAAAACGCCTCAATGAAGGTAATAACATTTTCATATTAAACGAAATATCAGAAATCCTTATGCCAGATTCTTGCTTAGCCTTTGCCATTAATGCACAAAATTCTTTTCGATCCATGATTTTTATTTTTTGATATTACGGCAAAAATAGGTGTTATATTTGAAGTACACAAATACTTATCATTTTTTCTTCACAATTTCCCTTTCCACAAAATCAATCACCACATTTATCTTCCCTATGCAGTCATCGGTCAAGTCAATATACTCCTGCATTTTTTCTCCTCTGGAAGACATTTGAAGCCCATCCGATAAGGAGTCATAGGCATCCTGTTCCTCGTTTAAGATGTCCTCCAGCTCCCCTTTGGCATCTTCCAGTAAATTTATGACATCGTTGAATCTACCTTTTCTTTCTTTGTTCATTGTTTATATACATTATTATGAAATAACTACCTTTCTCATTGGTTCAATATTTTAATAGCTTGCTCAACATCATCTTCCGACAAACCCAATAGGGTATCAGTCTTTACAAGGTGTTCAGCTTGTTCAAGAAGCATATCGCTATCATCATCCAGTATCACGTAATTAAAATCAACCCCAATCTCTTTATAGTTCCAATTTTTTCCATTTTCAGAGTGGATATGAGTGTCGATCCATTGTTTTATAAGGGTTCGCATTTGAAAACCCCTAAATCTTCAGTTTAGGGGATGAAAAATGCGGGGTAGCGCAGCTACCCTTGGTTTTCTATGTATTTCTTGATAGTTTCCTGACTGACATTTCCGACTGATGACACAAAATATCCATCTGTCCAAAATGTATTTTCCCTGTAAAATACATGTCTAAGATAGTTTTCATGCCTTTTCCACATGGCAGTTGTTGACATTTGTTTTAGCCTCCTTACGATTTGTAACGGAGAGAGTTTTGGTTCGCTGCATATCATCATGTGTATATGGTCTTTGTCGGTTTCCATGACCTCAATGTTAAAGTCTGACAGGTCTGATATGCTCTGCATGATTTGCTTCATGTCATATTTCACAGCTCCAATGAGTAGCTTCTTCCTGCATTTGCATACAAATATCACGTGATACTTGATGAGGAATTTCGAGTGATTTTTTGAGATATATTCTTTCTGTATCATTGTTTCGCTTAAAATCGTTACCTTTGCTGTATGTTACGTGCTTACAAATATAGAATCTATCCGACAGATGAGCAGAAGGTTTTGTTTGCAAAGACTTTCGGCTGCTGCCGTTTTGTCTATAACTGGGCATTGAGCCTGAAAATCACGGCATACAAGGAACGCAAGAAAACACTTGGCAACGTATATCTGACAAATCTGATGAAGAGCGAGCTTAAAGCGGAGCATGAATGGCTTTCGGAAGTCAACTCCCAATCTTTGCAGAGTGCCTTGCGCAATCTCGATACCGCCTACACTAACTTTTTCCGTAACACCAAGGCTGTAGGATTTCCAAAATTCAAGTCCCGCAAGGATAGGCAGAGTTTCCTTTGTCCCCAGCATTGCCGTGTGGATTTTGAAAAAGGGACAATCACCATACCGAAAGCCAAAGATATTCCTGCCGTATTGCACCGCAAGTTCAAGGGTACGGTGAAGACCGTCACCGTCAGCATGACTCCTTCGGGCAAATACTTTGCATCCGTATTGGTTGATACGACCATCCAAGAACTTTCGGCATCAGCTATACAGTGTGATACGGCTTTGGGCATTGACTTGGGTATAAAGTCGCTTGCCGTATGTTCTGACGGGCGCACGTTTGACAACCCAAAGAATCTGCAACGTAGCCTTGACCGCTTGAAGCTGCTGCAAAAGCGGTTGAGTCGCAAACAGAAAGGTTCTGCCAACCACAACAAGGCTCGCATCCGTGTAGCCCGGTTGCAGGAGCGTATTGCTAACTCCCGTAAGGATAACCTTCACAAAATCACCCATGCACTCACGCACGACAGCCAAGTGCGTACCATCTGCATGGAGGATTTGAACGTGAAAGGAATGCAGCGCAACCACCATTTGGCACAAGCCGTAGTGGACGTATCCTTTGGGATGTTCCTGACGCTGCTGGAGTATAAGTGCCGTTGGTATGGTGTGAATCTCATCAAGATAGACCGCTTTGCCCCAAGTTCGAAGACCTGTAGCCAATGCGGCTATGTGTATAAAGAATTGAAACTGAGCGAGCGCAGTTGGACTTGTCCGGAATGTGGTACACACCATGACCGGGACTTCAACGCTGCTTGCAACATCAAGGAATTTGGCTTGAAAACCCTACCCACGGAGCGTGGGAAAGTCAAGCCTGTGGACTGTCCAATGGTGGATGACCGACCTCGTGTCCTAAAAAGCCATGGCAGGAAGAAGCAGGAAAAGAGAGGAGATATTGGTATCTCCGAAGCCGCTAAATCTTTAGTTTAGCGGTAGTTCACCTCAACTCCACGAGGAATGCTAAGATGAATACCTTGCATAATATAGGCATACGCTCTTATAGTTACTCCTACAATTCTATCAGCGTATGGAAATGGAAACGGGACTGAATGTCTTATGGTTGTTAATTCCCTTTTTGTATCTTCTACCGTGTTTCTTCTCCAAGACGAAGAAATGACAATATTGGCATCTGTAGCATCTATAATCTTACCAAGTAAATCACACGCATCCTTATCAAGTGTATAATGTGACTTTTCCGTGGAAATCACTCCATCTATATCAAGAAATATGATTTTCATGTTCAATATATTATACTAAATTTATTATTAAATTTGCATCCAACTATAATAATTAATACCATATTTACTACTATTGTTTGTTATATATATTTCTAAGCATGTACAAAATACCTACGAAATATTATGAGGATATTCATAATGAAATCAGCAATTTATCTATCCAATCCTTTCAGAAACGATCTGAATTCTGGCGTGACATAACCATTGTGTCTTCAAGCCTATGCGGGATATTAGTTTCCCTCCATGATAACGTTCAAGAACCGCTATGTATCCGTGTGGTATTTCTTTGTCTGATAGTCGTGTTGACCATTGGTGTGAGTACATCTGGTATAACTTTATACAACTACTCAATTCTTCTTGAACGTCACAGGCAAGAGGTTGAGAGGGAATTATTATCTGCATTGAATACAGATCGCCTGGTGTCGGAGGTACATACCGGCTTGTCAAGGAAGAAGGAGTTTGTAGAATGGTTGGCTCTGTTTGCATTGCTAAGTACACCTTTTCTATTACTCGCATACACCATCCTAAGAATGTGCGTGATTTAACTTTGTCTCTATCTTTCCATAAAGACATCTTCCAGTAATATTTTTCAGGAAACTTACAGAACGGGCAGTAATGCGGGTCATCCATAAGAGTAAAGGGCGCCCGTTTAATACTTTTTTCCATGTTTGTTTTCTCTCAATTCATTGTATCTCATCTTCTGATTGATATGCCATATAAGGTCTATGCCCAAATGTTTAGCAAGCCCGAAAATAGCCAATAGCATGCCGTTTAGTTGCCCTCCTAATGGATAGTCGTATTCATACTCATATCTGATGGGAATTGTGGATATAGCGTATACACTTTCTGTAAAGGTCTCATCATTGCAACTTTCCTCTGCCTCGTACAGCATTTCTTCCGTAAAGTCCTCAATGTCTATCTTACGCAATCCGCACAAATCAAGCAGGCGTATAGCTGCATCGGCAAGTTCATCGGGAAGTGAATCTTTTACGTTCTTTTCAAAAGAACTCTTAAATCGCTTTTCTTCTTCCACTAATGCAGGATAGCGATTATAGTCCATTTCAAAACGTGATTTACATTTCTTTCCTAATCTTCCCTTTCTATCCGCTTCCACGGCTTCCATAAGCTCGGATATTACAAGGCAAAGACAATGTTCATTACTCAATTCTTCATCGTGGAAACCGTGGTCGCAAGCGGTTTTATAGGCGCGGTCGCGCAGTTCATTTAGATTCATCTGTTCTTTCTTTATCAGTTAATATTCCGTTTCTCTTGTCGTAATTACTCATACGGGGGCATTTCCCGTCACACCGCATGTTCACATGCGCATTACTTACCATACTCGATATGAATGACTTTTTGTAGCATTGCCCACTGTAGGGGCTGTAATGCTTGCAGTGTTCCTGGTATTCTTTTCTATCCATGGTTGTATCTTTCTTTTAACTCTTTCAAAACAATCTCCATACCTTCATCCAGTCCTTTCTTGTAGCCTGATATATGCTCACCTATGTTGTAAACCAAGCATCCTGCAACGATAAGAATAACTCCTACAGTCCTATGCCAATAGAGAAAGGATACACTGAACGGTGAGAATGTCAACCGGAAATGCCCGATGAATAATGCTGATATAATGAATATTGTAAGAAAAAATATTAGGTGTGCTTTCATAATTATATACTCTTATTCGTTAATCATTAAACAAATCAATAGCTTTCGCAACCCAATACCATATCACGAAATAAAAAGCGTATTTGGCTAATCTTTCGCAAGCTGGTGAAGGTTCTAACCCGACAATGAAATTCCACGTATTATATTCATGTACACAAATTAGATATGATATAATGATAGAAACCAGTATATATATAAATCTTCTCATAATCATATAAGTTTTAATGCTTTCTGTAATCCGGCTTCAAGTGCTTCCTCGTAGGTGACATATACTTTATAGCCATTCCCTTTATTTATTTCGTTCTCCATCCAGTCGCTTTCTTCTGCTGGAACATTGAAATCACAAAAAGAAAGCTTCCATCTTTTTCCAATAACAGGTTCTACATATACATACACACCTCTTATT
>PPYF01469923.1_pt1 | contig 17449 bp, 14 predicted proteins | sample 1559871 | NCBI WGS metagenome assembly PPYF01 (sample SAMN08240021, study PRJNA423297) | Human gut metagenome, whole genome shotgun sequencing project.
TCACAGGCGCCACCGAGGGCAAGGTCACGATCACCGACCGTTATGTCACGGACTGCCTCCAGCAGAACATCGCCCTCTACGACAAGAACGGCGAGCAGCACTACGACATCATCTCGGCCTTCATCAAGTCGGTCCGGGGCAGCGATCCCAACGCGGCGATCTACTACCTCGCGCGGATGCTCGCCGGAGGCGAGGAGCCGCGCTTCATCGCCCGGCGGCTCGTGATCCTCGCCTCGGAGGACATCGGACTGGCCAATCCCAACGCCCTGCTGCTGGCCAACGCCTGCTTCGACACGGTGCACAAGATCGGCATGCCCGAGGCGCGCATCACGCTGGCCGAGACGACCATCTACCTGGCCACCAGCCCCAAGAGCAACTCGGCCTACGCGGCCATCAACAAGGCTCTCGCGCTCGTGGAGCACGACACGACCAACCGTCCCGTGCCGCTGCACCTGCGCAACGCCCCGACCAAGCTGATGGACAAGGCCGGCTACGGCAAGGGCTACAAATACGCCCACGACTACGCGGGCAACTTCGCCGAACAGGAGTTTCTGCCCGAAAGCCTCGCGGGCACGAAGTTCTACGAACCCAACACCGGAAACGCCGCCGAAGCGAAGATCGCCGAACGGATGGCGCAGTTGTGGAAAGAGAAATACAAATGAAACGCATAGGGATCATCTCCGACACGCACGGCACGTTCGACGACACGCTGCGGGAGTTCCTCCGCGACGTGGACGAAATCTGGCACGCGGGCGACATCGGTTCGCTCGAGGTCTCGGACCGCATCGCAGCCTTCAAGCCCCTGCGGGCCGTGGCCGGAAACATCGACGACGCGCTCACGCGCCGCATCTACTCCGACTTCAACGTCTTCGACTGCGAAGGCGTGCGGGTGCTGATGACCCACATCGGCGGCTACCCCCGCCGCTACGACCCGCGGGCGCTGGCCCGAATCCGCAGCGTGCACCCCAAACTCTTCGTCTCGGGGCACTCCCATATACTCAAGGTCATGTACGATCCGATCTACGACCTGCTGCACATCAACCCCGGCGCAGCGGGCGAATACGGCTTCCACAAGGTCCGCACGGCCGTGCGCCTTACGATCGACGGCGCGCAGATGCGCGACATGGAGGTCGGCGAGTGGTCCCGGCGATAGGAAGTCCCGCTCCGGGAGGGAAAATACTTTTCCGCAAAAAGCCGGGAAAATACGCCGAAGCGGCCGTCGCAATGCGCCGGAACGCATTCCGCATACCGTCTCCGGATGCGGCGCTAAACGGTCAGGCGCTATACATATCCGCCCGACAACATCCCGACACGCATTATATAACACTGTATATAAGCAATTTAATCGCACATAAGGACATACACGATCCGGAGAGAATCCGGCTTCAGCCCGGCTACGGGACAATCCGCAAAGGCCACGCACCAAACAAATACGTCCATATAATATTCACATAAGCCCCCGCGTTAGTCTGTCGAAACCAAAAAGACGACGCAACGATGCAACTGAAAATTTCGAAAACGCTCGAGGGGCTTATCGCCCGTTCGGCATTCAACACGACGAAGGCGGGCATCACCCACTCGCTCAAGGATTTTCTCGCGCTGGAGCTGCTCCGCGAGGAGGGCTCGCTCGCCTTTCAGCTTTTGTCAGCACGGCTCCGCGACTGGGAGCTTTACCAGATACGTCTGCGCATCGAGCGCGAAGTCGCCTCCGCCAAGGCGAAAGCGGACGACCGCTCGTCCGAGGAGTTCTACCGCAACTTCTCCGCCGAACTGCTCGCCACGTCGGACGCTCCGCGGAGCGTCACGACGGGTCACGCCCTGCTGTCCATCGCCGGCGACCGCACGACGGCCACCGCACGCGTACTGGAAATGTACGGCATCACGCCGGAGACGATCGCCGAGGAGCTGCGCAAATTCGCCGCAGGCGGCGACTTCCGCACGGAGATCGAGGTGCACCGCCTCGACTTCAACGAGGAGAACCGCCCCGCCGAACAGCGCTCCGCCGCGCATCCGCTCGACAAGTTCGGCGTGAACCTCACGCGGCTGGCCTGCGAAGGGCGCATCGACCCGGTCATCGGACGCGACCGGGAGATCGAGCGCGTGGTGCAGATTCTCTCGCGCCGCAAGAAGAACAACCCCATCCTGATCGGCGAGGCGGGCGTGGGCAAGAGCGCCATCGTCGAGGGGCTGGCGCTGCGCATCGCGCGGGGCGAAGTGCCCTACACCATCGCCGGAAAGACGCTCTTCTCGCTCGACGTCTCGTCGCTCGTGGCGGGCACGAAGTTCCGCGGCGAGTTCGAGGAGCGGATGCAGCAACTGCTCGACGGGCTGCGCCGGGCGCAGGACACGATCGTGTTCATCGACGAAATCCATACCATCGTGGGCGCAGGCTCCACGCAGGGGAGCCTCGACACGGCCAACATCCTCAAGCCGGCCCTCGCCCGGGGCGAGTTGCAGACCATCGGCGCCACGACGCTCGACGAATACCGCGAGAACATCGAGACCGACGCCGCGCTCGAACGCCGCTTCCAGAAGGTGCTCGTCGAGCCGACGACGCCCGAGGTGACGCTCCAGATTCTGCGCAACATCGCTCCCGGCTACGAACGGCACCACAAGGTGCGCTACTCCGACGAGGCCCTGCGCGCCTGCGTGACGCTCACCGGACGCTACGTCGCCGACCGCTACTTTCCCGACAAGGCGATCGACGTGCTGGACGAGGCCGGATCGCGCGCGCACCTGCGCTCGGCCCGGGAGCCGGATTCGCTCCGCTCGATGGAGGCCGAACTCGACGAGGTCCGCCGCGAACGGCGCGAAGCGGTCGAAACGCTGGTTTACGAAAAGGCCGCCGCGGCGCGGATGCGCGAGCTCGCGCTCCGTTCCAAGCTGGACGAGCGCCGCGCCGAATGGCGGCACACGCTCGAACACAACCCCGTGCAGATCACCGAGGAGGACATCCGGCAGGTGCTGACCGACATGACGGGCATTCCGGCCGAACGCATCTCGGACGGGGAGGCCAACCGCCTGCGAAACCTCGGCGACTACCTCGCACGGCGCGTGGTGGGCCAGCAGGAGGCCGTGGAGAAGATCGCACGCACGATCCGCCGCTCGCGCACCGGGCTCAAGGACGAGAACCGCCCGATCGGCGTCTTCCTCTTCGTCGGCCCGACGGGCGTGGGCAAGACGCTGCTGGCCAAGGAGGTTTCGAAGTGGCTCTTCGACGAGCAGCGCGGCCTGATCCGGATCGACATGTCCGAATACGGCGAGAAACACAACGTCTCGCGCCTGATCGGATCGCCGCCGGGGTATGTCGGATACGGCGAGGGCGGCCAGCTCACGGAGGCCGTGCGGCGCCGGCCCTACTCGGTGGTGCTCTTCGACGAGATCGAGAAGGCGCATCCCGAGGTCTTCAACACGATGCTGCAAATTTTCGACGAGGGACACCTCACCGACGGCGCGGGCCGGAGGGTCGATTTCCGCAACACGATCCTCATCATGACCTCCAACGTCGGCTCGCGCGCCGCCGTGCGGCGATCCGCGCAGGTGGGTTACAGCACCCCCTCGAAAAGCTCCTGCACCGCCGCCGCACCGCAGGGCGAGTACCGCAAGGCGCTGGAAAGCGTCTTCGCGCCGGAGTTCCTCAACCGCATCGACGAGATCGTCGTCTTCCGCACGCTCGACGAGGGCGACGTGGAGCGGATCGTCGAGCTGGAGCTCGAAGGGCTTTTCGCCCGCACCTGCCGACTGGGCTACAAGGTCAAGATCACCGACGGCGCCAAGCGACGCCTGGCGGCGATGGGCTACGAACCGCGCTACGGCGTGCGGTCGCTCAAACGGACGCTGACGGACAACGTCGAGGAGCCGCTCTCGTCGCTCATCCTCGACGGCAAGCTCCGCATGGGCGACACGGTGGTCGTCGAGTCGGACAAGGCCCGCGGCGTGAGGCTGCGCGTCGCCTGACGGGGCGCACGGCGACAGCCGGCCCCGTTCCGAGCAGACAGTCCCGACGGGCTGTCTGCTCTTTTGCGTCCGGAAGGTGTCCCGAAAGCATTTTTCTCCGCCCCTTTCGGCTCCGCATGAGGTTATTCGGGCCAAAATTCGTACCTTTGCCGCCCCGAACCGAATCGCAACCGAAACATATTATGTACAGATTTTCGCTATACAGGGAGCAGTACCGGCAAAACCTGCGGCTGGCGCTGCCGATCGTGCTGACGCAGGTGGGACAGATTCTCACGCAGGTGGCCGACAACCTCATGGTCGGCCGCTACGGAGGCGACGACCCCACGCCGCTGGCCGCCGTGTCGTTCGGCGGCGCCGTGTTCTTCATCCTCTTCGTCGCCGCCATCGGCATGGCGCTGGGCCTCACACCCCTCGTGGGGGAGCTTTACGCCCAGAAGGACCGGATCCGCTCGGCCGCCCTGCTCCAGAACGGCATCCTCTTCTACACGCTGCTGGGACTGATCATGGCCGGCGTGCAGTATGCCGTCATCCCGCTGATGTACCACCTCAAACAACCCGTCGAGGTGGTCGAAATGGCCATTCCCTACTACCGGATGCTCGTCTTCAGCATGCCTTTCATGATGCTGTTCTTCTCTTTCAAGCAGTTCCTCGAGGGCGTCGGCAACACGAAGGTCGAAATGGTCGTGACGATCCTGGCCAACCTGGCGAACATCGGCTTCAACTCGGTCTTCATCTACGGACGTTTCGGTCTTCCGGAGATGGGCGCCGAGGGCGCCGGACTGGGCACGCTGCTCTCGCGCGTGCTGGCCGCCGCCCTGATCATCGGCTACTTCTGCCGCCACAGGGGCTACCGCCGCTACCTCGACGGATTCTCGCACCGCGTGCTCTCGGCCGAGGTCGTGCGGCGGCTCGTGCACATGGGCCTGCCGATCGCCATGCAGATGTTCCTCGAATCCTCGGCCTTCGTCGGCACGGGAATCATGATGGGCTGGTTCGGCAAGATCGCCATGAGCGCCAACCAGATCGCCATCACGCTGGGCAACTGCGCCTTCATGATCGTCATGTCGATCGGCGCGGCGACGACCATCCGTGTCTCGCACTGCTACGGCGCACGCAACGTCGGCGAACTGACGCTGGCGGCCAAAGCCTCCTATCACCTCGTGCTGGCATGGAACGCCCTCGCGGCGCTGGTGTTCATCTCGCTGCGCCACCTCATCCCGACCTTCTTCACCACGAACGCCGAGGTCATCGCCACGACCTCCTCGCTGCTCGTCTTCGCCGCCCTCTATCAGCTCTCGGACGGCATTCAGAACGTCTCGGTGGGCGTGCTGCGTGGCATCCAGGACGTGAAGGTCATCATGCCCATCGCGCTGGTCTCCTACTGGCTGCTCAACCTCCCGGTGGGCTACCTGCTCGGCTTCACGCTCGGCATGGGCCCCACGGGGCTTTATCTGGGCTTCGCCGTGGGGCTGTCGTCGGCCGCCGTGCTGCTCATCCGCCGCATCCGCCGCAGCGTCCGGAAACTCCGTGCGGGCAATTGAAATTTTTTTCGTATCTTTACGCAAATTATGCCTACGATGGATACCGAAAAACCGCATAACAACAGATTCAAGCCCGAAATAGGCCGCGGCTGCGCCTTCTGCGACTGCGGCTCCGAAGTCGAAGCGAAGCCCTGCGACGGCTGCTTCAAACTCCACGAGACGGCGTGGCTCGAGGAGTACCCCGTCAATGTCCCGAGCGACATCGTCGAGGTGCGCTTCAAGAACACCCGCCGCTCGTTCTACCAGAATGTCAATAACCTGCCGCTCAGACGGGGCGACATCGTGGCCGTGGAGGCTTCGCCCGGCCACGACATCGGCATCGTCTCGCTCACGGGCGACCTGGTCGCGCGGCAGATGCGCCGCACGGGCTTCAACCCCTACAACGGCGAGTTCAGGAAGATCTACCGCAAGGCCAAGCCCTACGATATCGAACGCTGGCAGGAGGCCATCGCCCTTGAACACGAGACGATGATCGCCTCGCGGCAGATCGCCGCCGACATGGGACTGAACATGAAGATCGGCGACGTGGAGTACCAGGGCGACAAGATCAAGGCCATCTTCTACTATATCGCCGACGAGCGCGTGGACTTCCGCGAGCTGATCAAGGTCTTCGCCGAGCGGTTCCACATACGGATCGAGATGAAGCAGATCGGCGCACGGCAGGAGGCGGGCCGCATCGGCGGGCTCGGCGCCTGCGGCCGCGAGCTGTGCTGCGCCTCGTGGATGTCAAGCTTCTCGAGCGTCACGACGGGCGCCGCGCGCGTGCAGGACATTTCGCTCAACCCGCAGAAGCTGGCCGGACAGTGCTCGAAACTCAAGTGCTGCATGATGTACGAATACGACGCCTATGTGGACGCCCGCAAGGAGTTCCCGCGCCTGCGCGAACCCCTGCAGACGATCGACGGCGAGTGGTTCCTCGTCAAGAGCGACGTGCTGGCCGGCACGATGACCTTCTCCTCGTCGAAGGAGGCGATGGTCAATGCCACGACGCTTCCCGTCTCCCGCGTCAGGGAGATTCTCGCCCTGAACCGTCAGGGCAAGAAGCCCGACCGGCTGCAACACGCCGACTCGCTGCGCGACGAGCCCGAGGAGCCGACCTACCGCGCCGAGGAGGACAGCATCACCCGTTTCGACCAGGCCAAACGCCGCAAACGGGGCGGACGCAACCGCGGCCGCGGCGAGAAGACGTCCCAGGGCGAAACGCAGAGCGCCGCTCCGCAGCAGCAGCACCGCGACGGCGGCGAAAACGCCGGAGAGCGCAGCGACCGCAGCCGTCCCGCACGCGAAGGGGGTCGCGGGGAGCGCCGCAGCCGCCGAGGAGAGCGTCCGCGCAACGGCGAGGAGCGTCCGAACGACGACGCCGGAAACACCCGGCGCAGCGAAGGCCGCGAGCCGAAGGCTGCCGACCGCGACGACAACCGCGCACAGCGCACCGAATCCCGCACGAACGACGCCCCGCGCGATCGGGGCGAGGGCAACCGCTCCCGCCACAACCGCAACCGGCGGCGCGGCGGAGGCAATGCGCCGGGCGGGAGCGGCGGCAATCCGGACGGGGGACGCTCCGGAAAGGGCGACGCCCCGGCCGGCGGAGGAGGCAATAACGGCGGCGGGCGCGACAATGGCGGCGGCACACCGGGCGGCAACGGTCCGGTATCCGGAGGCAACGGCAACAACGGCGGCACGCCGCCGCAGAACGCATAACACCCGCAGGCCGTGAAACGCATCGTCCGGCGTATCGCTTCTCCGGCGGCTGCGATTGCGGCGGTCGCTGCGGCCGGAGGCTGCACGCAGCCCTTCCGGTCGAACGCCGCGGACACCGATCCGGTCTCGTGGAAGGACCCGGCCGGAATCGTGCTGGCGAACGCCGACACGACGTCGCTGCGCGACCTGACCCTGTTCCTGCGCTGCAACGACCGCTTCGGCGAGGATACGCTGACACTGCGCATCGTCACGACGACACCCGATTCGCTGCGCTTCGAGGAGTTTTTCCGCATAACGTCTCCGCGCACGAACGGTCCGGCAGCCATCGCCCGCGAAATCGCCGTACCCTACCGCCGCCACGTCCGTTTCGCACGGGAGGGCGACTACCGCATGACGATCGCACCGACACGGCCCGTGCGCGGTATCGAAGCCGTCGGGATCGGAACCTCCGACAGCCAATGACAGAATTTCAACCCCGGTCCGCCCGGCAAGGCGGCAGATTCATCCGGTTATGGGAAAAGACAAACTCCGCAAATTCCGCGAAAACCTGACTTTCGACTGTTTCGTACAACCCGAATTCGACGAGGTGTTCCGCCGCGACCACCCGCTCAAGGGACATTGGCACGACTCGTTCTTCCGCAACGACAACCCGATCGTCCTGGAGCTGGGCTGCGGCAAGGGCGAATACACCGTGGCGCTGGCCGAACGCGACCCGTCGCGCAACTACATAGGCATCGACATCAAGGGCGCCCGCATGTGGCGCGGAGCCAAGACCGCGACCGAACGGGGTATGCGGAACGTGGGATTCCTGCGCACGCGCATCGAGTTCATCAACGGGCTCTTCGGCGAAGGGGAGGTCTCGGAGATCTGGATCACCTTCCCCGATCCGCAGCTCAAAACGCGCCGCGCCAAGAAGCGGCTCACCTCGCCGCTCTTCCTCGAATACTACGCCCGCCTGCTCCGGGCCGACGGGACGATCCACCTCAAAACCGACTCCAAGCATCTCTACGCCTACACGAACGAGGTCATCCGCCGCTTCGGTCTGCCCTGCGCGGTCTCGAACCCCGACATCTACGGCTCGGGGTATGCCGACGAGGTGCTTTCGGTGAAAACGGCCTACGAACAGTTGTTCCTCGGCATGGGGCTGCCGATCACCTACACGCGCTTTTCGCTCGGCGGTCGGCGCGAATTCCCCTGGTTCGACTGGGAGGAGGACGAAAAGCCGGAGAAGGACAACGAAGCCGAACGCGGAAACCGCTGACCCGGAACAAAAACGCCGTTTCCGATCTCCGGCCGGCCGCCATGCAGCCGGATTCCCCGTCCGGGGCGGAACCCGTCCGCCTCGCCGATCTTGCCCGACACGATCGAGAAGGTCGCCGCCGGATCCGGAACGCGCTGACGGCAAGTCCTCCAAACGGCGAATCGGCGCCGCCCTGGAACGGGCGGCGCCGATTCGCATTCCGACAGACATGTCCGCCGCTTCGGACTACTCCAGACCGAGCAGCTCCATGATCCGGCGGGCCAGTTCCGTGTTGTCCATCACGCCGCGGATGGCATCGGCTCCCGCACCGTAGAGATAGACCGGCACGAACGTTCCGGTATGTCCCTTCGTCGAGAAGCGGTAGTCGATGCCGCTCTCCGCACGGGTGAAATCGGCATTGCCGCTGGGAATCGTCAGACCGCCCGTCTCGTGGTCGGCCGTCACGACGACCAGCGTTCCGGGCGTGCGGTCGGCGAAGTCCATCGCCGCGGCCACCGTCCGGTCGAAATCGCGCATCTCGGCCAGCAGCCGTTCGGCGTCGTTGCCGTGGCATGCGCCGTCGATCAGCGAACCTTCGATCATCAGCAGGAATCCCCCGCCGCGCTCGCCGGCAATCCCTTCGAGCAATTCCATCGCCTTGCGTGACGCGCGCGGCAGGAAATCGCCCCGCTCGGAGACCGCGAATCCGTCGAGCTCCTTCTCGTCCACGGCGCAAAGCAACCGCCCCGACGAGACCTCCTCGGCCTCGTCGAGCGACTGCACGACCCGGTATCCGCGCCGGGCGAACGCCTCGGCATAGGTTCCGCCCTCGTCGCAGGGCTTTTGCAGATTCCGCCAGCCGCCGCCCAGCATCACGTCGATCCCCGACGAAAGCATGTCGCGCGTGATGGCCTCCGTCTCCCCGCGGTTTCCGACATGCGCGTAGAACGCCGCGGGTGTCGCATGCTGAAGGTAGGTCACCACGGCCAGGCCCGTGGCCATATCCCGCTCCGCGGCGCGCTCCATCATCGAATGCAGCGCATTCCCTTCGGGATCGAGCCCCAGCACGCTGTTGTTCGTCTTCCCGCCCGTCGCCAGCGCCGTACCGGCCGCCGCCGAATCGGTGACGCGGTTGTTGGCCGAGTAGGTCGAGATGAGCGCCACGCCCTCGGCCCGGTCGAAGGCCGTGGGTTCATAGCCGTTTTCGATCTTGAGCATCGATACCTGCGCCAGCCCCATGCCGTCGCCGATCAGATAAATCACATTGCGCACGCCTTCCGCGGAGGTCTGCGCCGCCAGGCTCCCCGCCGAGAGCAGAAAAGCCGCCAGAAAAAGTATCGTTTTCTTCATAACGGAAACAAAGTTAGCGATATTGAGCGAACTTTTTACTACATTTACGCAACTTTAACCGCATCGTAACTCCTATGGATGTAAAGATCGCACCCGACTGGAAAGAGCTGCTGGCTCCCGAATTCGAGAAACCCTATTTCGTCGCCCTGACCGATTTCGTCCGGCAGGAATACGCCACGCGGCGCATCTACCCGCGCGGCAGCAACATCTTCCGGGCTTTCGACAAATGCCCGTTCGACCGTCTGAAGGTGGTCATCATCGGGCAGGACCCCTACCACGGCCCCGGGCAGGCCAACGGCCTCTGCTTCTCGGTGGCGGACGGCATTCCCTTCCCGCCGTCGCTGCAAAATATCTTCAAGGAGGTCTCCGACGACACCGGAACGCCCGTCCCCGCCTCGGGCAACCTCGACCGCTGGGCCGAGCAGGGCGTGCTGCTGCTGAACTCCGTGCTGACGGTCCGCGCCCACGAGGCGGCCTCGCACGCAGGCCGCGGCTGGGAGACCTTCACCGACGCCGTGGTCCGCGCCATCGCCGAACGCAAGGAGGGCATCGTCTATATGCTCTGGGGCAGTTACGCTCAGCGCAAGGGCGCCATCGCCGACCCGCAGCGCAACCTCATCCTCAAGGCCGTGCACCCCTCGCCGCTCTCGGTTTACCGGGGATTCTTCGGCTGCCGCCACTTCTCGCGCGCCAACGACTACCTGCGCTCGGCGGGCAAGGAGCCGATCGTCTGGTAGCCCGCTCCGCGACAGGCCGTCCCGCGAAGGGATGCCGCCCGCCGTGCGGTCCGATTCCGGAAACAGCGTCCCGGCGTTTCCGCACCTTCCGACGCCCCCGCATCCGCTCTCCGCGATGCGGGGGCATCGCACAAAGACGGTATCGGTCCCGCCGCAAAAATCCCGGAATCTCGGTATTGCCCGACTTGCGGAAATGCCGTTTCTTTGCATAGAACCAAAAACACATCAGAGACTATGACCGGAATTTTTTACGGCAGCACGACCGGATCGACCGAGGCCGTCGCACAGGACATCGCCAAACAGCTCGGCATCGCGGATGCCGACGTACACAACGTGGCCGACGCTTCGGCCGACGAAACCGACAAATACGACCTGCTGGTCCTCGGCTCCCCGACCTGGGGCAACGGCGACCTGCAGGACGACTGGTACGGGTTCCTCGACCGGCTGAAGACCCGCGACCTGACCGGCAGGAAGGTCGCCCTGTTCGGCTGCGGCGACAGCGGCTCCTACCCCGACACCTTCTGCGACGCCGTAGGGCTGCTCTACGAGGAGCTGCAACCGACCGGATGCATTTTCGTCGGCTCCTACGAACCCGTGGGATACGACGTCACGGACTCGCTCGTCTGCGCCGACGGCAGGTTCGTAGGGCTGGCCATCGACGAAAGCGCCCCGGACAAGACCGAAGAACGCGTCGCGGCATGGTGCCGGCTGCTCAGAACCGAAGAATAGCCATGAGCGCCGAAGAGTTCCACCGCTACGACTCGATGAAGCTGTTCCTGCACCAGATCTACGAGTTCCGGAAGGGCGTGCGCAACCTCGTGCTCTGCACCATGTGCCGCACGTGCGCCTCGCTGCTCGCCGAACGGCTCGAACGTCAGGGCATCGGCTACCTCATTCAGGAGGTGGCGGGCAGCAAGGTGAACCTCTATTTCGGCAACCGCCGCTGCCTCGATGCCGTAGCGACATTCATCCACAAACCGCTCAACCGGCTCTCGCCCGAGGAGGATTTCATGCTCGGCTACGACATCGCGGGACAGTGCGAACGCTACTGCAAGCGTCTCCGGGAACAGGCATAGGAATCCGGGTATCCGGACACAAGTCCCGGATGCGGACATACATACGCCCCGCCGCGAGGAACGCTCCGTCCGCCGGAGCCTCTCCCGCACGACGAGACGGCCCCGGAGCGAATCGCTCCGGGGCCGTTTTCTCGCTCCGATCCGGGGTTATCCCAGATAGGACTTCAGGAGCTTCGACCGCGACGAGTGACGCAGGCGGCGGATCGCCTTCTCCTTGATCTGACGCACGCGCTCGCGCGTGAGGTCGAACTTCTCGCCGATCTCCTCGAGGGTCATCTCCGAGCAGCCGATGCCGAAGAAATACTTGATGATGTCGCGCTCGCGCTCGGTGAGCGTCTCCAGCGCGCGGTCCACCTCCGTCGAAAGCGACTCGTTAATCAGCCCGCGGTCCGCATTGGGCGAATCGGGATTCACCAGCACGTCGAGCAGCGAGTTGTCCTCGCCGTCGGCGAACGGGGCATCTACCGAGACATGACGGCCGGCGACACGCAGCGTGTCGGTCACCTTCTCCTTCGGAAGCTCCAGCTCCGAGGCCAGCTCCTCGGGCGACGGCGTGCGCTCGTGCTCCTGCTCGAAGCGGGCGAACGCCTTGTTGATCTTGTTGAGCGAGCCGACCTGGTTCAGCGGCAGACGCACGATGCGCGACTGCTCGGCCAGAGCCTGGAGAATCGACTGGCGGATCCACCACACGGCGTAGGAAATGAACTTGAAACCGCGGGTTTCGTCGAACTTCTCGGCGGCCTTGATAAGCCCCAGGTTCCCCTCGTTGATGAGGTCCGGAAGGCTCAGACCCTGATTCTGGTATTGTTTGGCGACGGAGACCACGAACCGCAGGTTCGCCTTGGTGAGTTTCTCCAGCGCCTCCTGGTCTCCTTTCTTGATCCGTTGGGCGAGTTCCACCTCCTCCTCGACCGTGATGAGCTCCTCCTTGCCGATCTCCTGCAAGTACTTGTCCAGCGACGCGCTCTCGCGGTTGGTGATGGATTTCGTGATTTTTAACTGACGCATCTTCTTATCTGTACTCCAAAAAAGTTAATCTTCCGCATGAAAAACCCGCCCGGACCGCCGCCGGCTACTCCACAAGCATATAGCTTGCCGAGCGGCCGTTGGGATAGATGCCGTCGATCGAGCGGATCTTCTCGGTCATGCGCTCCATGTCCGAGAGCGAGTAAACCGGCGCGTCGTTGATGTGCGTAATCACGAATCCCTGCTTGACACGGGCACGGGAGAGGATTCCGCCCTGCTTGACGCCGACCACCTGCACGCCGCCCCGAATGTCGAGCTCGCGGCAGAGTTTCGTGCCCGCGTCGGCGAATTTGCCGCCCAGAGCCTCGACCACATCGACGTCCTCCTTGGTGATCAGTTCCGTTTTACCTGCCTTATTACGCAAAGTGACGTCGATTTGTTTCACGTCGCCGTCTCTTTTTACCGACAATTTCACCTTGTCGTTGGGACGGTGGCGTGCGATCTGCTCCTGCAGCGTCGCGGCATCGTTGATTTTCAGACCGTCGATCTCCACGATCACGTCGCCCTTGCGGATGCCTGCCTCCGAAGCCGAGCCGCCCTCGGTCACGCCGGCCACATAGACGCCGCCGATCTCCTTGATGCCGAGTTCCTCGCCCTCGCTGTCGATGAAGTCCTGATCCACGGGACGGAACATGATGCCCAGCATGGCGCGCTGCACGACGCCGTACTCCTTCAGATCGACCACTACCTTGCGCACGATCGACTCCGGAATGGCGAACGAATAGCCGATATAACTGCCTGTCTGCGATTTGATGAGCGTATTGATGCCCACCAGCTCGCCGTGCGTGTTCACCAGCGCGCCACCCGAGTTGCCGGGATTCACCGCGGCATCGGTCTGGATGAACGACTCGATGCGGAAATCGTTGGGAATGGCCCCCAGATTACGCGCCTTGGCGCTCACGATGCCGGCCGTGATGGTCGATTGCAGGTCGAAGGGCGAACCGATGGCCAGCACCCACTCGCCCAGCCGCAGCGCATCGGACGAACCGAACGGCAGCGTCGGCAGGTCGTCGGCGTCGATCTTCAGCAGCGCCACGTCCGTCGCCGAATCCGTGCCGACGAGCCTGGCGTCGAACGTCCGCCCGTCGTTGAGCTTCACGCGCAGCTTCGAGGCGCCGTCCACCACGTGGTTGTTCGTCACCACATAGCCGTCCTTCGAAATGATGACGCCCGAGCCTCCGGCCCGCTGTTCGCGGTAACGCGGCCGTCCGTCGCCGTAACCGTAGTCCTGCGGAATGCCGAAGAACTCGAGGAACGGGTCGTAGCCGCGGCGCTGCGGCATCTCGACCTGCTGGATGGCCTCGATATTGACCACGGCCTTCACCGCGTTCTCGGCGGCATACGTCAGGTCGGGATACTTGTCGCTCTGGTACGACGTGAAATGCGTGCCCAGCGCCGGGGTGCGCTCCACTTCGCGTTCGATATACTTCACCTCGCCGCCGCGCCCGCCGCTCACGGCCCAGGCCGTCACGCCGCCCGCCGCAGCCGCGACGGCGATAGCTCCCAAAAACAAAAATGCCTTTTTCATAATGAATCGAAATGTTTAGGTTCTAATTATCATTCGGAGGCAACTTCATCCATAAGCGAATCGTTTTTCAAGCCGGGTTTGCAGGACAAACGCACCCGCCCGGCCGGTTAGTATGTCCGTCCGGCACAAAAATCGGGGCATCCCTGACGGACGCCCCGATTCCATTGCCGTACAGACCGTTACAGGCCGAACTCTTTTTTGATGGCATCCACCGCGTCGAGTTTCTCCCAGCCGAAGTACTCGATCTCGCGCTCGGTCTCCGCACCGTTCTCCCAGACCTTCTCCACCCGTTTGTAGGGACGGTTTCCGAAGTGTCCGTAGGAGGCCGTGGCCTCGAAGATCGGGTTTTTCAGCCCGAACCGCTTCACGATGGCCGCCGGACGCAGGTCGAAGAGCCGGCCGACGCGGCGCGCGATCTCGCCGTCGGTCATTCCCGCGATGGCCGCCGGGCGCTCCGAACGGTAGGTATCGACATAGACCGAGAGCGGCTCGGCGATGCCGATGGCGTAGGAAAGTTCCACGAGCACCTCGTCGGCGACGCCCGCCGCCACGAGGTTCTTGGCGATATGCCGCGCGGCGTAGGCCGCCGAACGGTCCACCTTCGAGGAATCCTTGCCCGAGAAGGCGCCGCCGCCGTGCGCGCCCCGGCCGCCGTAGGTATCGACGATGATCTTGCGGCCCGTGAGGCCCGTATCGCCGTGAGGGCCGCCGATGACGAACTTGCCCGTGGGATTCACGTGCAGGATGTAGTCGCCCGTCAGCAGCTCGGAGAGCTTGTCGCCGGCCCGCTCCAGACGCGCCTTGACGCGCGGGATGAGGATCGTGCGCACGTCCTCGCGGATCGTCTCCTGCATCCTGCGCTCGGCCTCCTTCTCCGTGAGGCCCCCGCCCGGAAGGATGAACTCGTCGTGCTGCGTCGAGACGACGATCGTATGCACGCGCAGCGGCTTGCGCGTCCGCTCGTCGTATTCGATGGTCACCTGCGACTTCGAGTCGGGCCGCAGGTAACGCATCACCTCGCCCTCGCGGCGGATCGCCGCCAGCTCCTTGAGAATGACATGCGAGAGGATCAGCGTCGCGGGCATCATCTCGCGCGTCTCGTTGCAGGCGTAGCCGAACATGATCCCCTGGTCGCCGGCCCCCTGCTCCTCCTCGGCCTCGCGCACGACGCCCCGGTTGATGTCGGGCGACTGCTCGTGAATGGCAGACACCACGCCGCACGAGTTGCCGTCGAAGCGGTACTCGCCCTTCGTGTAGCCGATGCGGTTGATGACGCGACGCGCCACGCCCTGCACGTCCACGTACGCCTCCGAGCGCACCTCGCCCGCCACGACCACCAGTCCCGTGGTGCAGAGCGTCTCGCACGCCACCTTCGAGTTGGCGTCGTGACGCAGGAATTCGTCCAGGATGGCGTCGGAAATCTGATCGGAGACTTTATCGGGATGCCCCTCGGACACCGATTCCGATGTAAACAAAAAGCCCATTGTTATCCGTTTTTTAGGGTTAAACGTATAAAATGGGAAAAATTGGCTGTTGGAATAAAAAACGTGCTGTTTTAGCGATTTTTTATTGTGGTTGCAAGCAGTCCAAATCTTTCCACATTCCCCCGCCCGACAGACGGGAGGACAAAGGTAAGAAGTTTTTTCATATTGTACACACTTTTCATATTTTTTTCGCATTTAATTTTTTCCTCCTTACAAATAAATTATCTTTGTTTCTATAATGATACAGCAAGCTTATCCGAAAAAATTTTACATAACGATTTTGCCATAATTTATTGAAGATAAAAAAATTGCACATGAATCAACTAATTCCAAATTTTATGAACAAGTCACTGAAAAGAGTACTAGTTGCAGTACTCGTATTATCAACAACTTGTGCATTTGCACAACAGGAGGTGAAGGGCCGAGAGAACCGTGATGCCAACAACAAAATCGTACGCGGTCCCTACCTCACCAACCGCTTCTTCGACAACATCTTCATCGGCGTAGCCGGTGGAGTAAACGTCTATCATGGCGAAAACGACAGCTATGGTTCGTTCGGAAAACGACTGGCTCCGGCTCTCGATATCAATGTCGGCAAATGGTTCACACCCTCGGTCGGAGCCCGTGTCGGATACTCGGGCATCAATGCCAAGGGCTGGACTACAGGTCAAACCCTATACGCCAAAGACCTCTTCGAGAAGAACGTCTACAATGAGAAGTTCGGGGTATCATACCTCCACGCCGATTTCATGTGGAACATTTCCAATGCCATAAGCGGCTATCGGGAAGACCGGACCTGGAATTTCGTACCCTTCGTGGGAACCGGATGGGCTCGTTCATACGGAAACGACGCCTACAACAACGAATTTGCCATGAGCATCGGTCTGTTGAACAACATCCGGCTCTGCAACGTGGTGGACCTGACACTCGAAGCACGCCACATGTTTGTCAGCCAGAATTTCGACGGCGTGATCCGCGGCTCCAAAGGCGAAGGCATGACTTCGGTAACTGTCGGACTTACGTTCAAACTCAACCGCCGCAATTTCAAACGGGCTCCGAAAGAGGTCGTTCCGGATTACACGCCATATATCGATCGGATCAACACCCTCGAGAACACCCTCCAGGACAAAGAGGATCAGATCAAAGATCTCAACGATCAACTGGCAGCTGCCCGCAAGCAAAAGCCGGCTCCCGTTACCAAGGTCGAGAGCGCATCCATGGCCATTTTCTTCCAGATCGGCAAGGCGGACCTGACGGACAAGGAAATGATTAACCTCGGATATATGGCTGAAATCATCAAGAAGTCACCCGAAAAGACATTCAAGGTTATCGGATCCGCAGACAAATCCACCGGTTCGGCCAAGCGCAACCAGCAGTTGAGTGAAATGCGCGCAGAAGCTGTATGCAACGCACTGGTAGAGAAATACGGAGTCAATAAGAAACAGCTCCAGGTCGTGGCAAACGGTAGCAACAACGAACCGTTCGACAAACCAGTTCTCAATCGCGTAACCATCGTCGAATAGTTCCCGAATCCATACGACAGGAAACCCGGAAGAATACTTCCGGGTTTCTTTCATACGATAATCGGGTCTTGATCGCCCGATCAACATGAAAAACGGGCCGGTGCAGGAGATCTTGTACCGGCCCGTTTTTCATATCATACCGAGATTTCGCTCAAAGAACTGGTCTGCTTACCGCCCTAGCATCTTCTTCACTTCGGCCGCCACGGTCTCGCCGTTGTAACCGAACTTCTCGTCGAGGACCTTGAAGGGGGCCGAATAGCCGAAATGGTTCAGACCGTGGATCGTC
>PPYF01671615.1_pt1 | contig 17448 bp, 8 predicted proteins | sample 1559871 | NCBI WGS metagenome assembly PPYF01 (sample SAMN08240021, study PRJNA423297) | Human gut metagenome, whole genome shotgun sequencing project.
CCTATAAACGTCCGTGCTCCGTATATCACTATTGCAGGTCAGACAGCTCCGGGGGATGGGGTTTGTGTAACAGGAGCCTCTTTCCTGCTTGATACGCATGATATTATTATCCGCCATATGCGTTTCCGTCGGGGGGCGCAGGATGTGTTCTTCCGGGATGATGCTTTGGGAGGTAACTGTGTGGGTAATGTTATTATCGATCACTGCTCTGCCAGTTGGGGACTGGATGAAAACATGTCTGTTTACCGCCATGTATACAATCGCGATTCCACAGGGCATGGTCTGAAGCTTCCTACTGTCAACATAACTATTCAGAACTCTATTTTTTCGGAAGCTTTGGATTGTTACAATCATGCTTTCGGGGCGACTATAGGTGGGCATAACAGTATGTTTTGCCGTAACTTGTTCGCATCCAATATCAGCCGTAACTGTTCCATTGGCATGAATGAGGATTTTAATCTGGTAAACAATGTGACTTTTAATTGGTGGAACCGTTCTGTTGACGGGGGAGATGAAACCAGCCGTTTGAATATTATTAATAATTATTTTAAACCGGGGCCTATCACTCCGAAAGATAAGCCGATTGCCCACCGGATTGTGAAACCCGAATCAAGTCGTGACAAGAAGAAACCGGATACATTTGGTAAAGCGTATGTAGCCGGAAATGTAGTGGAAGGTAATGCGCGTGTGACAAAGAATAATTGGGATGGCGGCGTGCAGGTGTACGATATGCCGGACGCAGGGAAGTTTACAGATCAAATTCGTGTAAACGAGCCTTTCTCAATGCCCCATGTGACTATTATGGATGCCAAAACTGCCTATAATTATGTATTGGAAAATGCCGGGGCTACTTTCCCTAAAAGGGATGCGGTGGATGCCCGTGTGATGAAGACGGTGAAGACAGGGAAAGCTATTTACGTGAAAGACGCTCCTGAATTCGTTAGTACTTATGTAAAAAGACGTCTTCCTGTTGACTCTTATAAACAAGGTATCATTACAGATCCCCGTCAGGTAGGTGGCTTGCCCGAATATAAAGGTACGCCTGTGGTTGATACGGATGGTGATGGTATGCCGGATGTCTGGGAGGTGAGATACGGACTCAATCCTAATGATCCGGGTGATGCGGTGAAAGATTGTAATGGCGACGGGTATACCAATATTGAAAAATACATTAATGGCATAGATCCTGCAAAGAAAGTGGATTGGACGGATATAAAGAACAATCATGATACTTTGGCAAAACGTAAAAGTTTGATGTAAAATGAATTATAAGTTATTATTATTTGGATTTTTAAGTTTGGGGTTTGCGCGGATTTCTGCGCAAACCTTTCCTTTACAGGTGAAGGAAGAAAAACTGACTTATGTGACTGATGAACGCGGAAACCGTATTCTAGATTATTCTTCTTGCGGTTACCGTAACTCGGAATACCCTATACCTGATGTGGCGAATGCCGTTTTTGTTTCATGGAAGCCTGGGGATAATTCCTCTCGTATTCAGCGCGCCATTGACTATGTATCTTCATTGGCTTTGGATAAAAATGGTTTTCGTGGGGCTGTTTTGCTGGATAAAGGAACTTTTGAATTGAATGAGAGCTTGCGTATTTCTGTGTCGGGAGTCGTGCTGCGCGGCAGTGACAGGGAACAGACCGTATTGTTGAAAAAGGGAGTGGACAGAGGAGCTTTGCTTTATATTGAAGGGCGGAATGATTTGGCTGTTACGGATACCTTGGATGTGTTGACATCATACGTTCCTGTAAATACTTGTACTTTTCAGGTAACCAATAATGTACAGCTGGTTTCCGGAGAGCGGGTCCGGATTGTCCGCCCCTCTACGAAAGAATGGATTGCTTCTGTCGGTTGTGATATTTTTGGCGGAGGTATTTCCGCTTTGGGCTGGAAAGAAGGAGAGATGGATTTGGTTTGGGATAGGTCGGTAAGTAAGGCGGATGGAAACCAATTGACTTTGGATGCTCCTTTGACAATGGCTTTGGATAATAAATGGGGAACTGTCAAAGTGTTACGTTATAGTTGGCCGGGCAGAATCGCAGAAGCAGGTTTGGAGAATCTGACATTGGCTTCTGACTATGATAAGAAGTATCCTAAAGATGAGGATCATTGCTGGACGGGGGTATCTATAGAAAATGCCGAAAACTGTTGGGTGCGCAGGGTAAATTTTAAGCACTTTGCAGGAAGTGCTGTGATTGTACAGCGTACCGGCTCTAAAACAACTGTAGAAGATTGTGTATCCACAGAACCTGTTTCAGAGATAGGTGGAATGCGTCGCAGTACATTTTATACTATGGGGCAGCAGACACTTTTTCAGCGTTGTTATTCTAAACAGGGTATTCATGATTTCTCAGCCGGATTTTGTGCGGCAGGTCCGAATGCTTTTGTACAGTGTGATTCGGAAGAGTCGTTAGGATTCAGCGGTTCTATTGATTCCTGGGCTTGCGGGTTATTATTTGATGTGGTAAACATTGATGGCCATGATTTGGTGTTTAAGAATTTGGGACAGGATAAAAATGGTGCCGGTTGGAATACAGGCAACAGTCTTTTCTGGCAATGTACAGCTGCCGGGATAGAGTGTTATTCACCGGCAAGAGATGCGGTAAACCGTGCATACGGTTGTTGGGCGCAATTCTCGGGTGACGGCCAATGGGCGGAATCAAATAATCACGTACATCCCCGCAGCTTGTTTTATGCACAGTTGGCGGCACGTTTGAATAAAGATTGTTCTGACCAGGCACGTATTCTTCCCAGGGCTACCAACGCAACCAGCAGTCCTACCGTAGAAGCGGCAATGGAGATGGCAAAGGAAGCTTATACTCCCCGTCTTACTATGCAAAAATGGATTGAGGAAGCACCTTATACAGCCAGTGTGTCTTCCGGAAAACTGAAATCTTTAGAAGATTTGAAGTTCAAGACACCTATATATAAGGAAAAAGAGGATCATCTGTTTGCCATTATTAATGGACGTATGCAGGTGGATGGCCGGTTACTGGTAGGCGGCAGGCAGGAGGTTCCTTGGTGGAATGGGAAACTGAGGACCAGCTTCTTGTCTAAAGCCAAGCCACATGTTACCCGTTTCGTGCCGGGACGCGAAGGACTTGGGCTGACGGATAGAATTGATTCTACGGTGAATTATATGGTGAAGAATCAGATTTTGGTTTTAGATCATAATTACGGTTTGTGGTATGAGCGTCGTCGTGACGATCATGAGCGTGTCCGTCGCCGTGATGGAGATGTGTGGGGGCCATTCTACGAACAACCGTTTGCCCGCAGTGGAGAAGGTACTGCTTGGGAAGGATTGAGCAAGTATGATTTGAACCGTCCCAATGCATGGTATTGGAACCGGTTGAAGCAGTTTGCCGAAAAAGGGGCGGAGAAAGGTCTTTTGCTTTTCCATGAGAATTACTTCCAGCATAATATCTTGGAGGCGGGAGCACATTGGGTAGACTGTCCTTGGCGGTCGGCCAATAATATCAATCAGACCGATATGCCTGAACCTGTTCCTTTTGCCGGTGACAAACGTATCTTTGTAGCGGATATGTTTTATGATATCAGTCATCCGGTACGTCGTGAGTTTCATAGAAAGTATATTCGCCAATGCTTGGATAATTTTGCCGATGATGCAAATGTGGTACAACTGATCAGTGCGGAGTTTACCGGTCCGTTGCATTTTGTACAATTCTGGCTGGATGTGATAGGAGAGTGGGAGAAAGAAACCGGTAAGAAAGCGACCGTGGCGTTAAGTGCGACAAAGGATGTTCAAGATGCCATTCTGAATGATACGCAGCGTGCGAAATTAGTTGACATTATTGATATTCGTTACTGGCACTATAAAGTGGATGGTCTTTATGCTCCCGAAGGTGGAAAGAACCTGGCTCCCCGTCAGCATGCCCGTAAAATGAAAGTAGGTAAGGTTACTTTTGATGAAGCTTATCGGGCGGTGAGTGAATATCGTAAGAAGTTCCCGGAAAAAGCGGTTACTTACTATGCGCAGAATTATCCGGATATGGCTTGGGCTGTCTTCATGGCAAGTGGCTCTTGCTCGGTTGTTCCGGTTGCCGATGAAAGCTTTTTAACTGATGCGGCTGCTATGGATATGGAGGATACTGGTACAAATAAGTATCAGAAACTGGTAAAATCTGGTATTGGAAGTATCATTTATTCCCATTCTGCAACAGATATTCCTGTTCATTTATCACCTGGGAAATACATATTGAAGTCTGTTGATCCGAAGACCGGAGCAATAACGGTGATTGCTAAACGATTGAATATTAAAGATATATATATGCTTAAAGCAGAGGAAAACAAAGATTGTATTTATTGGTTTCATAGAATTTAGTACATGGAAGGAGAACCGGACTTATTTTGGTTCTCCTTTTTAATGAAAATCTGTATTATTTAGCATATATGTTTTTCAGCAGGTTATCTGTTTTTTCGGTCCAATAATCAAATATTACCTAAAAAAGTAGCGTATCCTCCCTAGTTTTGCATCATCATCAAAACAACCTATAATTAGTATACTGTGATGGAACAAAACTTAAATGATAAGACAGCTTGCTTGGTAACCGCTTTCCAATCGGGAGATGTAAGTGCATTCTCTACATTATATGATATGCATATTAATCTTCTATTTAATTATGGATGTAAGTTAACTACTGACAAAGAATTGTTGAAGGACTGCATTCATGATGTCTTTGTAAAATTGTATACAAAGAAGGCTGAATTGGGTATCATTGACAACTTCAAATCATACCTCCTCATTTCCTTGAAAAACAAGTTATGTGATGAACTTCGCAGACGGATGTTCATGTCGGAAACGGCTGTTGAGGAACTGAATCCCGTTGCAGCAGGTGATGATGTAGAACATCAATATTTGGAAAAGGAAAAAAGTTGTTTTGAAAATATAAAAGTAAAACATTTGTTGGCTCAATTATCTCCGCGCCAACGTGAGGCACTTACCTTATATTATATAGAAGAGAAGAAATATGAAGATATTTGTACCATTATGGATATGAATTACCAGTCGGTACGAAATTTGATGCATAGAGGTATTACAAGATTAAGGGAATTGGTAGGATAATATTTTAAGTTTTCAGGTGAGTACAACTTTGAACCACTATCCGTCATAATGAAAAATGATTGTAACGTGGATACAAAAAAGATGTATAGCAAGGTAGAAGACTTTTTGAAGGATGACGACTTTATCAAGTATGTTCTGGATGATGCTCCTGAATCAGCTTTTCATTGGGATAAGCTTTTAAAGGAGCACGCAGAACTGCTGAAAGTATTTGAAGAGGCCAAGAATGTATTATTGGTTTCTGATGAAGCAATGGAAGTAATGACTTTATCTGAAGAAAGAAAACTAAAACATCGTATTTTTACTACATTAGAGATAAATAATATGGATTATTAATTAATTTGTTAACCATAGAAAAATGAGAAAAGACATGAAGAAATGTCCTAAGCCGTTGGGTTACGGAATCAGACGAACACCTGTTGTGTTAGGATTATCAGCTGCATTATGTATGCCGGCTGCTTTTTCGTATGCAAATGTGGGTGGTAGAATGGATAGTGAGTCGGTGCAGTCTGTTTTGCAAACGCATACAGTTAAAGGTACAATAGTGGATGAAACAGGAGAACCGTTGATTGGTGTGTCCGTGATAGTGAAAGGACAAGCTACTGTTGGAACGATTACTGATTTCGATGGAAATTTCGTTTTAGATATTCCTACAGGTAAGGGGATGCTTGAGGTATCGTATATCGGTTATAAAACTCAGACTGTGACCATAGGTAAGAACACCCAGATCACTATTAAGATGGAACCGGATACTCAGGCTTTGGAAGAAGTGGTAGTTATTGGTTATGGTGCTGTTAAGAAACGGGATTTGACTGGCGCTGTTTCTTCCGTTAAAAATGAGGATATAACTTTGACACCTGCTACTAATCCTATGCAAGCACTTCAAGGACGTGTTGCAGGGTTGGATATAACTCAGGCCTCAGGGCAACCGGGTGAAGGGCCTAAATTGCAATTGCGTGGAACTCGTTCATTTACAGCTAGCGGTGATCCTATGTTTATTATTGATGGTATGCCGGGTGATTATTCTACATTGAATCCTAATGATATTGAGTCTATTGAAGTTTTGAAAGATGCTTCTTCGACAGCTGTTTATGGTGCGGCAGGTGCCAATGGTGTTATTATAATTACTACTAAAAGTGGTAAAGCAGGAAAAATTAATATCAATTTGAATGCCTATGTCGGTTTCAACGGATGGGCCACGGTTCCTGAGATGCGTAGTGGTGACAGTTATATCAATGTACTTCGTGAAGCAAACCAAATTGCCGGAACATATTCTACGGATGAGGCATTATTTTCTTCCCCCGAAGCTTATAAGGCACATTTGAACGGACAATATATAGACTGGGCTGATGAACTGTTGCAGACTGGCGTTACACAAAATTATAGCTTGTCGGTTTCAGGAGGTACGGAAAAAACAAAAGCATATTTCTCTTTAAACTTCTCAGATGAGCAGGGACAATTTACAGGTGATGATTATAAAGTATATTCTACCAATATGCGTATTGACCATGAAATAAAAAAATGGTTAAGTGTTGGTGTGAATATGCAAGGATCTTATGTCTATAGAAATAAAGCATATTCCAGATTTATTAATTCATTAGTGTCTGTTCCTTTGGGAACCGTTTACAATGAAGATGGAAGTATCAATGTAACTCCGGTTCCGGGTGATGGAAATACTATTAATTTATTATTGAATCAAGATAAAAGTGTATACCGTGATAACAATCAAAATTTCAAGCTGTTTTTAAATCCTTATATTGAGATTCGTCCCTTTAAAGGAATGACTATCCAGTCACGGTTGAACGCTAGTTTAGGGTACGATAAAAAGAATTATTTCCAAGGTATCGGTTCCTATCAATATTATGCATCAGATGGTCCTAATGCTTCTGGTACTTCTGCTAGTGTTTATGCCCAGATTGATCAGAACAGAAGCTATAATTATAAATGGGAAAACATTTTCACTTATAATTTTAATATCAAGAAAGACCATGAATTTACTGTAACAGCAGTTACCTCATGGAATCATAATCAAACGGATAAGTCTTGGCAAAAGCAGGATAATATAAAGAATAATTCGTACTTATGGCATAACATGGATGGTACGGGAATTGTTTATTCCAATTATACTATGTCTAAAGGGCTAGGTTTGGTAGGACGTATCAATTATTCGTATTTAGGTAAGTATTTATTCTCTGCATCGGTTCGTCAAGATGGATCTTCAAGACTGGCAAAAGGTAATAAATGGAGTACTTTCCCAGCCGTGTCTTTAGGATGGAGAATATCGGACGAGAAATTTATGCAAGGGACCAGTAACTGGATGAATAATTTGAAACTGCGTTTGGGTTATGGTGTGACTGGTGCAGCATCTATTGATCCCTATTCTTCTGTTGCGACTGTAGAATTGGATGGATATTATAGTTTGGGCGGTCAAAAAACAAACAGCTATAAATTTTCAGAGAATGTAGCGAATGCTGATTTGACTTGGGAAAGATCTCATAACTGGAATATTGGTTTGGATGCATCTTTCTTCAATAACCGTATTGATTTAAGTGCCGATTATTATATAACAAATACGGATGGTGTAATTTGGAAGCAGAATTTGCCGGTTGTCAATGGTGCGTACAATGCTTCTAAGTTATATTATATGAGCAAGAACATTGCAAAGACACAGAATCATGGTTTGGAATTAACATTGAATACACGTAATATTGTTAATAAAGAATTTACATGGACTTCTGCTTTGACTTTCACTTTGAATAATGAAAAAGTAAAATCATTGATAGGCGGTACGGCAGACCATGTTAAGAATGAAGACTATTACTTGTCTATAGGTTATCCTGTAAATTCATTCTATGCTCCAAAAATTGATGGTATGTGGCAGTTGGGTGAAGAAACAGATGCAGCAGCATTTGGCTGTGCTCCTGGTGATATTAAAATCAATGTGCCAGGAATGATTAAGGAAGCCGATGGTAAGTTCTATAAAGTAGGGGATGATGGTCAGCCTTTGACTGACAAGAATGGAGATATTATCTATTATACTAAAGATAATAAATATACTTATAGTGACGCTGATTCGCAAGTATTAGGTCACAATGCTCCCAAATGGACGATGGGTTTCCAAAATTCATTCACATACAAGAATTTTGATTTGACTATTTATGCCTATTTCCGTTGGGGACAGATGATTAATTATGAAATGTTAGGTTGGTATGATTCAACAGGTAAGGGTAATTTCCCTACTTATTTTAACTATTGGACGGAATCTAATCCTTCAAATGATTTCCCGGCATTAAATGCTAATCGTGAAACGAAAAGTTATATAGGATATGGTAGTTTGAATTATGTAGATGGTTCATTCTTTAAAATAAAGAATATTACTTTAGGATATACCTTCCCGGAACGTTTGTTGAAAAATGCCGGCATCAGCAAATGCCGTTTATATGCTACTATTACTAACCCATTGACCGTTGCTAAAAGTCATTTGTTGAAAGATTATGATCCTGAAATGAATGGTGCTTTGAAGTATCCATTATCCAAGCAACTGGTATTTGGTGTGAATGTTTCATTCTAACAAAAACATTAAAGACAAAAGACAATGAAAAGATCATTATATAACATGGCTTTAGCCATTTGCACAGCAGCAGCTATGTACTCATGTTCTTTGGATGAATATAATCCTAGCGATACATCTGGAGAAGGAGAGTTGAAAACTGTAGAAGGCTTGAAAAATTTGGGTACTTATTGCTATTCTCCACTTTATGACCAAATGTTTTCTGCTTCCGATTATTTGGCTGTAGCGGAAACCGGTACAGATTTATGGCTTACCCAAAATAATAAAACAACATTGCAGCAATTGTTCTATTATGAAGGGTTGACTACTAGTACTAATGCTACAGACAAACTGTTTTCTCAAGCTTATGCTTGTATTAATACTTGTAATGCAGTGATAAATCGTGCAGCAGATGTAACTGAGGGAGATAAGAATGTACTGAAAGTTGTAGTAGCTGAAGCAAAGTGTTTGCGTGCTTATTATTATTTGGTACTTGTGACCAATTATGGCAATGTGACGTTAGTAACTACAGAGTCAACAGATACCAAAATAATGAATCCCACTCGCTCGTCACAGGAGGAAATTTACAATCTTATTATAACTGATTTGCAAGAAGCTGCTGCTGACTTGAATACAACTCCTATGGATGGTAATTATGCCCGGGTAACAAAGAAAGCTGCTTTAGGTTTGTTGGCTAGAGCTTATGCGCAGGGAGCAGGTGAAGGTTTAAGCGAAAATGGTGTTTCTTATTGGCAGCGTGCGAAAGAAGTTGCAGAAGACTTGATTGCCAATATGGCTTCTTATAATGCATATTTGTATGATGATGTTGAAGATGTATGGGCACAAAGTAATAATCGTAACAATAAAGAAGCTTTGTTTATAGCTTCGGGACCCCAGGCAGGAACTGATGCTTTTACATATGGTTCGTATGGAGCGAATAAATTATTTACTTTCACATTCTGTGATCCTAATAAATTGAGTGATATTTATCCTGTGGGCAGTAAGCAAAATTACTTCTATGGTCGTGTGAATAATAATTATTATGCGCCTTCTAAATATTTAGTGGACTGTTTTGATGCACGTTATGATAAACGTTGGGAAAACTCATTTACAACAGCTTTTTCTCTGTTCTCCATGGTACAGGCTGGATGGCGCACATACGATGATAAGAATGCAACAATTACATTAACTGAAGATTTGTGCACTAAGTATGGTATTGATTCTAAATTTGTAGGAAAGAAGATATATCCATATGTTGATGTTAATGCTATTAATCTAGGTTCTAATGGTGGTAATCAATATGTTGCCAGTGTATGGCCTAAAGGAGAATATTCTGGTGATGTCAATAAATTGGTTAAAGTGAAGAATCCTTATGTGAATCCTTATCCATTAGCAGAGGATGAAGATCGTTTTATCGTTTATTTATCAAAAGAGTATTTGAGTGATGCTGAAAAAGCAAAGCGAGGATATATTTGTGTGAACATTGATGATTTGTTTGCAGCAGATGGTAAATACAAGGAAACATTTATTGATGCCCAGCAGACAAATACCTATACTTTATTTCCTTCATTGAATAAGTTTAATTTTAATTTCGAGGGAGGTTTTTATGGAAGTAATTTGCAATGCAAAACTGGTGACATGTTTATTATGCGTATGGCTGAAGTGTATCTGATTGCGGCTGAAGCGGAAGAACGTTTGGGAAATGGTGCAAAAGCAGCTGAGTATTTGAATGTTCTTCGTAAGCGTGCTTGTCGTAATGAAGCTGATTTCGAAGCTAATATGAAATTGACTACTGCTACAGAGGATGATGTGTTGGATGAATATGCTCGTGAATTGTGTGGTGAGTTTACCCGTTGGGCTTTACTGAAACGACATAAAGCTTTTGAAACTCGATTGCCTAAATATAATCCTCGTGCTGCCGTAAATTTTAGCCAAAAGAATTATTTACGTCCTATCTCATATACATTCTTAAATCAGATAGAGAACTCTGCTGAATACGGTACTAATGGTTATTAATATAATTTTTTGATAGTGACATAAAAGGGGGATATTTCCATTTCGGAAAATCCTCCTTTTTTATTTGTTAATATGATGAGGTCTTTGGTCTTTTGATTATCGGGATGTTCTGTCTTTTCGTATATAAAGATTGGAGGTGGTTTCTATGTAATCCTTTTATGTTCTTATAAATAATCGGAGCATGGCTTTGAATTGAAGCCTCACAGTAACACTACGGTAGATATAAATTGTGCACGAATGGGAGTTGGAGGGAGATAATTCGTGGGGCTACCTGTATTAGAATCTTATCGGCTAAAATCAGGTATTTATAAATTTAAGTTTGCGATTCAGTTAAAAATAAATACTAAATGAAAGAAATTATACTTTTGTTTTAACGTATTTTTATGATTGAGTTTGGGTACAGGGGCTTTTTACATGCGTCATTTAAATAGATATAATAAAATAAACTTTTGTTGACTATTATAATAGAAATAAAAAGCATGAAAAAAAGTCCGAAACAAAATTGGGAAAGTAATATCAGACGTACTCCCATTATTTTAGGGTTATCGGCAGCATTATGTATGCCGTCTGCATTTTCTTATGCAAATGCAAGTGACCCTGTTGCCGGTGAATTGGTTCAGTCTGTCCAGCAAGGACGTACTGTTACAGGTAAAATCATAGATGACACAGGGGAGCCGTTAATTGGTGTATCCGTACTGGTGAAAGGTACAACGGTGGGTACGATTACCGACTTTGACGGTAATTATTCTTTGGAAGTTCCTTCAGGTAAGCATATTCTCGTCATATCTTATATAGGATATAAAACGCAGGATATAACGGTAGGAAAAAGCAATCAGCTGAACATTAAAATGGAGGCCGATACGCAGGCTTTGGATGAAGTGGTCGTTGTGGGTTATGGCGTGATGAAGAAACGTGACCTTACAGGTTCTATTGCTTCAGTGAAGGCGGCTGATATTGTAAAATCACCGGCATCTAATGCCATGGAAGCATTGCAGGGGCAGGTTCCGGGTTTGGATATTGTACGTAATTCAGGTAAGGCTACTTCGGGTGTAACCATTAATATCCGTGGACAGCGTTCACTGTCCGATGTGAAAGATGAGTTTGGTAACAATGTTGCCAATGCTCCGCTGTTTATCATTGATGGTATGCAGGGAGGTGATTTCTCGGATATTGCTCCGGCTGATATTGAATCTATCGAAGTGCTGAAAGATGCTTCTTCTACGGCAATTTATGGTTCGCAAGGTGCTAATGGGGTAATCATTATCACCACCAAGAAAGGTGCGCAAGGTAAGGGCAAGACCGTGAAAGTAGGAGCGACCACACAGATCACTCATTATGCACAGGATGAGCGTGCCGAGAATGTGTTATGGCGTGCTGCTACTAATGCACCTCTTGGTAAAGCATACGATGAAGACGGTAAAGTGGTGGAATATCCATTAGGAAAGAATGGACAGGTGAGTCCGTTGGTGGATGAGGCATCTGAAGTGGCTGCAAGACATCATGTGCTGAAAACCAATTTGATAGCCAATGGGTATCTGGATTTTACCCCTATTGAAGGATTGACTTTCCGTTCTAATTTAGGAACCAATTATGCTTTTTATCGTAAGCAGGATTTTGAAGGGGCCGGTTCTATTGACCGTTTGGGACAGAATTCAACGTCACTGTCCAAAATCAAATCTTCCGAAAAGAGTTTTGTGAATTGGGATAATATTATCAGTTATAACAAAACCGTCAAAGATCATACTTTTGGTGCCACTGCATTGACTTCGTGGACACAATCCAAATATACATCGGTGAATGCACAAGGTGAAGGCCAGTTGGTTGATTCTTATTTATGGCATAATCTGGGAGCCAATGATAAAAGCTCTTATGTAATCGGATCGGATTATATACAGCATCAGACTTTCTCGTATGCTTTGCGCTTCAACTATAGTTATAAAGGCCGCTATATGTTGACGGTTTCCAATCGTTGGGATGGTGACTCACGTTTGTCTAAAGGCAATAAATGGGCAAGTTTCCCTTCAGTAGCTGCTGCATGGCGCATTAGTGATGAAGCATTCTTGAAGAATGTGGAAGCCCTTAGCAACTTGAAGTTGCGCTTAAGTTGGGGTAAGACAGGTAACTCGGGTATCATGGCTTACGGAACTCAGTCGGGCTTGACTCCGAAAACAAACTCTGCTTTCCAGGATAATGGCTATACCTATTATATATACAATGAATATGTGGGTAATGAGAATGTAGGCTGGGAGATGTCCAATACCTGGGATCTAGGTTTTGATATCGGTTTGTTCAATAACCGTATTTCGGCTGTTGTCGATTTATACCAGACAAAGACTACTGATATCCTGTTGCCCCGTACTTTGCCTACTTCCATGGGTGGTAGTAACGCAACTCCGTTCAAGATGTATCAAAATATCGGTGCAACCATGAACCGTGGTATTGAAGTATCGGTAAATACCGTCAATGTGGATAACAAAAACTTTAAGTGGAACTCCACCCTTACCTTTGCTGCCAATCATGAGGAAATTACCGATTTGATTGATGGTAAGGATATCATTGGCGCCGAATCATCCATTACCAGTAGTTTGCTGATTGGCCGTCCTTTGCGTTCCTATCATTATTTTATCAATCAGGGAATATGGCAGGAAAATGAAGCAGAGGAAGCTGCCAAATATTTTAAAGATGCAAAGAAGACACAGTCTTTTAAGCCGGGTGATATAAAATTGCAGGATTTGGATGGCAACTTTATTATTGATGATAATGACAGGACTTATCTCGGCAGCCAGTCTCCAAAATGGACGGGAGGACTCAATAATAACTTTAGTTATAAGAATTTCGATCTGAATGTATATATTATAGCTCGTTGGGGACAGATGATTGACTATGAACTGGCAGGTGCTTACGATCCTCAGGGAAAAGGAAACTTCCCCGCATATTTGAACTATTGGACACCGGAAAACCCGTCAAATGATTTTCCGCGTCCGGCTCAGACCAATTTCTATAACTATCTGGGATACGAGTCTTTGAATTACATTGACGGTTCTTATTGGAAGATCAAGACTGTATCACTGGGTTATACATTCCCCAAATCGTTGACTTCCAAATTGGGTGTGTCCAAACTTCGTGCATATGTCACTGCCAATAACCTCTTCTCTTTTGCCAAGAATCATTTGATTCAGGATTACGATGCAGAACGCGGAGGATCGGCTAAAGCTCCGTTGCAGCGTCAGTTTATATTTGGTTTGAATCTTGATTTCTAACAGATAAAAAAGAAATAACTATCATGAAATACAATAAGAAATATCTATTTGCAGCATGTGCCGCCCTGTTGTTGGGCATGCAATCATGTGATTTGGAGGAATACAATCCTGCCGGAAGTACCCCGGATAATGTGTACAAAGAACAGGCCGGTTTTGAGGCCCTTGTCAATTCGGCTTATGCTTTTTGGGGCGGTCAGTTTTATGGACGTGAAGATTTTGTGTTATTACTGAACGGTGGTGGCGACCTTTGGATCAATATTGCCAATTGCGGTTATGGCCGTCAGATGTCCAAATATGAAGAATTGACAGCTTCGGTTGGTCAGATTAAGAATACGTGGAATCGTCTGTATGAAATTATAAACGACTGTAATGCCGGTTTGGAACGGATTGACCAAGTGGAATTCAAAGACAAGAAACTGAGAGATATCCGTTTTGGTGAATTAAGTTTCATGCGTGCTTACGCTTATTGGCATTTGGTTGAAATTTACGGTAACGTGGATCTTAGAACCAAAGAAACTTCTGCCGAAAGTCTTTCAATGAACTGTTATCGCAGCAGCTATGAAGATTTGTATGATTTAATGCTGGCCGATGCACAGAATGCGGTGGATAATCTGCCCGTTGATCCTTATCCTGTTAAAGATGTAGGTCGTGCGACCTCAAAAGCGGCTTATGGTTTATTAGCGCGCATCGCACTGACACGGGTTTCCTATTGTGACAGTCAGGCAGACAAAGACAAATATTATAAAATCGCTGAGGATGCGGCTCAATATGTGATTGATAATCAGAATGCGTTGAAAGTATCTTTGTATGATACGCCTGACGAAGTCTTTGATCCGGATAATAATAAAACGAATAAAGAGGCTATGTTCGTTGTGACCCACTCTACCGAGTCCTCATTGAATATGCAGGCTAAAAACCCGAACCGTATGCATATGTATTTCCATGCCAGTTATTCGGCAAGAGCAGGTATGGTGCAGGATTATGAATATGGAAATGATAAGAATGCCAAGTCGGGCAGTATGGCGATGATGCCTACCCGTTATTTGTTGGAATTGTATAATGAGAATATAGATGCCCGTTACAATGCCTGGTTCCGTGAAGAGTATAAACTGAATACACCCAAAGCTTATGCCTGGACTAAGGATCAGTTGGACTATTTTGAAAAACCGTCATCTATGATTGGTCAGGTTATTCAGCCGGGAGAAACAGCGCTGCTTTTCACCAAGAAGAAGATTGCCGACAAACGTAACTTGCCATACGCTGTCGTCGATATCGATGATACCTATGCAGCCGATGGAAGTGTCAGCAAGAGTGCCAACTTTAACATTCACTTCCCGACCTTGCTGAAGTACGAAGATGCGAATTTTGAAAACAAAGGATTGCCTACCAATTCGCAGGTAGGTGCAAATGATGTGATTACCATGCGTTTGCCCGAAATGTATTTCATTGTTGCCGAATGTGAGATCATGAAGTCCGGAGGAAATAAGGAGATAGCTAAAGCACGTATCAATGACATACGCAGACGTGCGGCTGTACCGGGCAAGGAAGCTGAAATGGAGGTAGGAGTGGACAAGATGACGATCGACTTTATTTTGGAAGAAAGAGCACGTGAGTATTGCGGCGAATTTATGCGCTGGTTTGATTTGAAGAGAACCGGAAAATTGGTAGAATATGTGAAAGCTCATAATCCGGATATTCCTTTGATCCAACCGCATCATGCATGGCGTCCTATTCCTCAGATGTTTCTGGACTCTATCTTGAATCCGGATGAATTTGGTCAGAACGAGGGATATAATTAATAAGCATGAAAACGATGGCGCTTTTTAAATATATTGTCCTGTCTGTCTGTTTGTGTGGAATTCATCTGAATGGTTTTGCTCAGTCCACCCGTGAGGCTATATTGGAAGATATAGCCCGGACGGGAGGAGTGTACTATGCTTATCCTGTAAAGGAAGCTATCGCGACTCCTCCGCCTAAAGGGTATAAACCGTTCTATATCAGTCATTATGCACGACACGGTTCCAGATGGATTCAATCGGAACAGGATTATAAGACAGTGGTTGATATTTTCGAGAAAGCGCATCAAGCCGGAGCTTTGACCGCTTTGGGAGAAGATGTCCGCAAAAGAATGGCGTTGGTGTGGGAAGATGCCGAGGGACATGGGGGAGATTTGACTCCTTTGGGTGTGAGGCAACACCGGGGGATAGCCGAAAGAATGTTTCAGAACTATCCCGAGGTATTCAAGGGATCTCCTGCTCTGTCTGCACGCTCTACCGTGGTGTTGCGATGTGTATTGAGTATGGATGCCTTTTGTGAACGGTTGAAAGAACTCAATCCGGCATTGCAGATCCGGCGCGAAGCTTGTGCTAGGTATATGAAATATATGAATTATCATACGCCGGAAGCCGTGAAGTTTGTTTCTCATCAGGGACCTTGGTATGAGGAATATAGAAAGTTCAAAGAAAGTCATACCCGTCCCGATCGTCTGGTTACTTCCTTATTTAATAGTCCTGACTATATCCGTAAGAATGTGAATCCCGGCGAATTGATGTGGGGACTTTATTGGATTGCTTCAGATTTGCAGAATGTAGAGATAGAAGTGAGTCTTTATGATGTATTTCAGAAAGATGAATTATTTGATCTTTGGCAAGTTTGCAATTATCATAATTATGTATGTGACGGACCTGCGCCTGCCAATGGTGGAATAATGACGGCCAGTGCCCGGTCATTGCTTGAAAATATATTGGATTCGGCCGATGAGGCGATCAGATCCGGGACCCATGCGGCGACATTACGTTTTGGGCACGATGGAAATATCATTCCCTTGGTAGCGTTGCTTCAATTGGGCGATATGTGGAAAGCCGAAACGGATCCCGATAAATTCTATCAGGCATGGTGTAATTTCAAGGTCACTCCGATGGCGGCAAACGTCCAGTTGGTTTTCTTCAGAAAAAAAGCTTCTGACGATATACTGGTGAAGTTCATGCATTGCGAGAAAGAAGTTACCATCCCTGTAGAAACGGATATTGCTCCTTTCTACCATTGGAAAGATGTTGAAACATACTATCGTCATCTTTTGCATAAATTGCCATAAGTCTATAAGATGAAAAACGGTGTAAATCCCTGTAGTATTGTAACGGGATTTATACCGCTTTTTTGAATGAGAAAGAGCAAAGGGGACAGCAGATTATCAAAGAAAAGACTTACTTTTGCAATAACAGAATAAATAAAGAATAAAAGACCATGAGTAAACTGAATATGAAAGAGTGGATAAACGAAATTATCCAAAAGAAAGAGGTGGTGGCTATGCCCATCATGACCCATCCGGGCATAGAGATGATAGGGAAAACGGTGCGCGATGCGGTTACTGACGGACAAGTGCATTACAACGCCATCAAGGCATTGAGTGAGAAATATCCCACAGCCGCCGCAACCGTGATTATGGATTTGACGGTAGAAGCCGAGGCTTTCGGAGCGGAGATTGTCTTCCCCGAAAATGAGGTTCCCAGTGTGGTGGGGCGTCTTCTCAATGATGA
>PPYF01130067.1_pt1 | contig 17444 bp, 17 predicted proteins | sample 1559871 | NCBI WGS metagenome assembly PPYF01 (sample SAMN08240021, study PRJNA423297) | Human gut metagenome, whole genome shotgun sequencing project.
CATGCAGCTTCCAGAGAAGCAGCGTTCAGGTCGGGCATCTTGGTCTTGGCGATCTCTTCCACCTGAGCGGCGGTCAGAGAAGCAACCTTTTCCTTGTTGGGCTTGCCGGAAGCGGTGTTGATGCCAGCTGCCTTCTTGATCAGAACGGCTGCCGGAGGAGTCTTGGTGATGAAGCTGAAGGAGCGGTCAGCATACACAGTGATGACGACGGGGATCACATAACCCATCTGGTTCTTGGTACGCTCGTTGAACTCCTTGGTGAATGCCATGATGTTGACACCCTTCTGACCCAGAGCAGGGCCAACAGGGGGAGCCGGAGTTGCCTTGCCGGCCTCGATCTGCAGCTTAATGTAGCCAGTAACTTTCTGTGCCATAATAAATGCACCTCCAAAAATCTGTGGTGAGTTGCGGCACGGTGTCTCCGTGCCTCCCACGAGCATGTGCACAGTGCACACGCTCTATAAGAACCGCACTGCGGTCTTACCTTGGTAAACGATTTGTGCCGGTTGGTTACGGCAGCTCGACCTGACCGATCTCCACCTCTGCGGGGGTCTCGCGGCCGAACATGTTGACCTTGAGCTTCACTTTGAAGTTCTCGGTATCGATCTCCTCCACAAGGCCCATAAAGCCTTCCAGAGGACCGGCGGTGATCTGCACGGTGTCGCCGACGTTGAAGTCGACTGCCAGAGGTGCAGCCTTTTCCACGCCCATCTTCTCTACTTCTTCAGCAGAGAGGGGAACGGGCTTGGATGCGGGGCCGACGAAGCCGGTGCAGCCGCGCGTATTGCGCACCACGTACCAGGTATCGTCGTTCATCACCATTTTGACCAGAACGTAGCCGGGGAAGAGCTTGTGCTCCACCATCTTCTGCTTGCCGTTCTTGTCAATTTCGGGAACCATCTCGACGGGAACCTTGATATCGCAGATCAGATCCTGCAGATGACGGTTCTCCACCATGGTCTGCAGATCATTCGCGACCTTGTTCTCATAGCCGGAATAGGTATGCACTACATACCAAAGTGCCTCATTGGATTGTTCTTCCATTTTGGTCTGCCCTCCGTTTCAAGATGATTCTCAGGCGCCGATGATCAAGCCCAGGATGCCGCCGAAGATGGCATCCAGCAGGATCATCACGACCGCTGCGATGGCGACGGTCACGAGCACGACGACGGTGTTGGTCTTAACGTCCTCTTTGGACGGCCACACCACCTTCTTCAGCTCGCTCTTGGTGTCGCGGAAGAACTTGGCACACTTGCCAAAGAAGTTCTTCACAGCGGCCTTTGCTCTGGCCACAAAGCCCGGCTTGTTCTCGGTTTTGTCTGCCATGATGCGTCCGCCTTTCTTACTTGGTTTCGCGATGAACGGTGTGCTTCTTGCAGAAACGGCAATACTTCTTCATCTCGAGACGATCGGGGTTGTTCTTCTTGTTCTTCGTGGTGTTGTAGTTGCGCTGCTTGCACTCGGTGCAGGCCAGAGTGATTTTGCATCGCGCGCATAGATATTGTATAATAAGCCAGAACGGCATTTTTACCGGTTATATCCCACCCAGGTCTTGGGCTTTATAAATAGGAGAGAGTTATCATGCAGTCTAAAAAAATGTGCGTTGTGCTGCTGTTCGGCGGTATGTCCAGTGAGCACGAGGTCAGCCGCGTTTCTGTGGGCAACTTCGTCAACAACATTGACCGTGAAAAATATGAGGTGCTCACTGTGGGCATCACCAAGGAGGGCCGCTGGCTGTACACCGAGGCCACGGCCGCCCAGATGGCCGATGGCAGCTGGGAAGAGCTGGCAGGCAACATGGCCTGCGTCATCAGTCCGGACCGCGCCGACCACGGCATGATCCTGTTCACCCCGGAAGGCCATGTGGAAAAAGTGCATGTGGATGTGGTCATCCCGGTGCTCCATGGCCTGTGGGGCGAGGATGGCACGGTGCAGGGCCTGCTGGAGCTGGCCGGCATCCCCTACGTGGGCTGCGGCGTGCTGGCAAGCGCGGTGTGCATGGACAAAGCCGTGGCCAATGCTCTGTTCGAGGCCAACGGTGTGCCCCACACCAGATGGCTGGCTGCCGACCGCTGGGAGATCGAGTCCGATCTGGAAGGCGTGTGCGAGGGCGTGGAAAAGAAGCTGGGCTGGCCCGTGTTCGTCAAGCCCGCAAACGCCGGTTCCAGCGTGGGCATCTCCAAGGTGTCCAGCCGTGACGAGCTGAAAAAGGCCATCGACCTTGCACTGGAAAATGACCGCAAGGTGGTGTTTGAAGCCTTTGTGGACGGACAGGAAGTGGAGTGCGCCGTGATCGGCTCCGACCCCGCCGTGGCTACCCGTCCGGGCGAGATCCTTGCCGGTGCCGAGTTCTATACCTACGACGACAAGTACAAGAACGGCGTGAGCCAGACCGTCATCCCGGCTCACCTGCCGGAAGCAAAGCTGGACGAGGTGAAGACCTACGCCGCCATGGCCTACACTGCCCTGAACTGCGAGGGCCTTGCCCGCTGCGATTTCTTTGTGGAAAAGGGTACTGGCCGGGTGCTGATCAACGAGATCAACACCTTCCCGGGCTTCACGTCCATCAGCATGTACCCCAAGCTGATGGAGCACGAGGGCCTGCCGGTGCCGCAGCTCATCGACCGGCTGATCGCGCTGGCGCTGGAAAGGAAGGAAAAGCAGCATGGATAACCGCCCGATCGGCGTATTCGACAGCGGCCTTGGCGGCCTGACCGGTGTGCGGGAGCTGCGCAAGCGCCTGCCCCACGAGGAGATCATCTATTTTGGCGATACCGGCCGCGTGCCCTATGGCAGCCGCAGCCCGGAGACCATCCTGCAGTATGCCCGTCAGGACGTGGCATTCCTGCTTTCTAAAAATGTAAAGTGCATCATGGCGGCCTGCGGCACCGTGTCCAGTACCTACCCGGCTGCAGAAGCGGCAAAGCTGCCGGTGCCCTATCTGGGTGTGGTGGATGCTGCCGCCCGGGAAGCAGCCTTTGCTACCCGCAACCGCCGCATCGGCGTGATCGGCACCGCTGCCACCATCCGCTCCCGCAGCTACGAAAAGCTGCTGCGTCAGCTGGTGCCGGGGGTAGAGATCACCGCGCAGGCCTGCCCGCTGTTCGTGCCGCTGGTGGAGGCCGGTTACGTGGACCACAGCGAGGAGAGTCGACAGCAGGTGACGAAGCTGGTGATCGCTCAGTACCTGACCGAGGTGCGTGAGGCCGGTGTGGACACCCTGATTTTGGGCTGCACCCACTACCCGTTGCTCAAGACCATGATCGGCGAGTTCATGGGCCAGAGCGTGACGCTGGTGGATCCGGCCAAGACCGCCGCCCACCATCTGGAACAGATGCTCTCCGAGCGCGGCCTGCGCGCTGCACAGGAGCACGAGGGTCAGGCGCACTTCTACGTGAGCGATGTGCCGGACAGCTTTGTGCAGACGGCAGACCTGTTCCTGGGCGAGTACAAGGGCGGCCCGGTGGATCAGATCGCCATTGATAAATATTGATAAGGACAGAAAAACGTGAGCAAACCGCTGAAGGAAGATTATATCATCCGCATCAAGAGCCGCATTGAGCAGCATGTGAAAGAGCCTGTGGAGCAGGAAGAAAAGGAAGAGTTTGTGGAGCTGATGACCCGCGGCCAGTTCGTGCAGAAGGGCGGCAGCTACTACATTACCTATAAAGAGACCGAGACCACCGGCTACGAGGGCTGCACCACCACCCTGAAAATTGCCGCCGACGGCAGCCGCGTGGCGATGCTGCGGTTTGGCAAGGGCGGCGGGGCCGGCACACAGCTGCTGATCGAAAAAGGCAAGCGCAACCTCTGCCACTACGAGACAGGCTACGGCTCCATGACGCTGGGCGTGACCGCCGACGAGATCGAGTGCGGCCTGACCGAGAAGGGCGGCACCGCAAAGTTCGGCTACCTGCTGGATGCCAACAGCGCCGAGCTTGTGAGCCGCAACCGCCTTGAAGTGACCGTGACCCACGTAAACTGAGATATTTCCCAGACTGTGAAAGGAACCAGACCAATGACTGAATTTGAAAAGACCTACCAGAACTATAACCCCCGTCAGGCTGCGCTGGACGAGGCACGCGCTCTGCTGACTGCTGCTGCCAAGGCCGCCATGGCCGATGGTGCTCTGCCGGAAGCTGAGCTGCCCGCCTTCATCGTGGAGACCCCCGCCGATACCAAGAACGGCGATATCGCCTCCAACATCGCCATGGCCGGTGCACGCAGCTGGCGCAAGGCTCCCAAGATGATCGCGGATGCGCTGCTGGCACATCTGCCCTCCATCGAGAACAGTGTGTTTGCCAAGGTGGAAGTGGCTGGCCCCGGCTTCATCAACCTGTTCTTGGCTCCGTCCTTCTGGGCCAGTGTGGTGCTGGGTGCCTGCTCCAACAAGGAGTATGGCCGCACCGATCACGGAAAGGGCGCCAAGTACAATGTGGAATTCGTTTCCGCCAATCCCACCGGCCCTATGCACATGGGCAACGCCCGCGGCGGTGCTCTGGGCGACTGTCTGTCCGCTGTGCTGGACTGGTCCGGCTATGATGTGACCCGTGAGTTCTATATCAACGATGCCGGCAACCAGATCCAGAAGTTCGGCAAGAGCCTTGCCGTGCGCTACCTGCAGAAGTACTGCGGCGAGGAAGCCTATCCGCTGCCCGCCGAGTGCTATCAGGGCGGCGACATCAAGGTGCTGGCCGGTGAGTTTGCAGAGCTGAACGGCGACAAGTACGTTGCCGCTTGCAAGGGGATGGACGAGGAGACTCTGTTCGAGAGCGAGGCCTTTGCCGCCCTGAAGGACGCACTGGTGGCCTACGCTCTGCCCAAGAACATTGCTGCCCTCAAGCGCGATCTGGGCAAGTACCGCATCGACTACGATGTGTGGTTCCATGAGAGCACCCTGCACGAGTCCGGCGCGGTGAAGGCCGTGGTGGATAAGCTGCTGGAGCTGGGCGCATGCTATAAAGCGGAGGACGGTGCCATCATGTACCGCAGCGCCCAGTACGCTGCCAAGTACGGCACGGTGAACAAGAAAAAGACCGAGGACGGAACCGAGGAGGAAGCCAAGGACGAAGTGCTCGTCCGTGCCAACGGCATCCCCACCTACTTTGCCGCCGATATCGCCTACCACTACAACAAGCTGGCTACCCGCGGCTTTGCCAAGGCCATCGATGTCTGGGGTGCAGACCATCACGGCCATGTGGCCCGCATGAAGGGTGCCATGGATGCCATCGGCCTGAACGGCGAAGATCTGGACGTTGTGCTGATGCAGATGGTCAACCTGATGCGCGACGGCCAGCCTGTGCGGATGTCCAAGCGCACAGGCAATGCCATCACCCTGACCGACCTGCTGGAAGAGGTGCCCATCGACAGCGCACGCTTCCTGTTCAATATGCACGACGCAGGCAGCGGTATCGATTTTGACCTCGATCAGGCTGTCAAGACCGACAACGATAACCCTGTGTACTATGTGCAGTATGCCCATGCCCGCATCTGCTCCATCCTGAAAAAGATGGAGAGCGAGGGCGTGCAGTTTGCCGGTGCCGAGAAGGTGGATGCCACCCTGCTCACCGAGCCTTCCGAGATGGATCTGATCCGGATGCTGGCAGCCTTCCCGCAGGAGATCGTCATGGCGGCCGAGAAGTACGACCCCAGCCGCATCAACCGCTTTGTCATTGATCTGGCCAGCGCCTTCCACCGCTTCTACGGCAGCTGCCGCATTCAGGGTGCAGACCCCGCTGTGCAGCAGGCACGTCTGGCCCTGTGCATCGGCGTGAAGAATGCCATCTTCAACGTGCTGACCATGTTCAAGATCAACGTGCCGGAGAAGATGTAAAGGCGAACGGGCTCGCCCTCTCAGTCTGCTTTGCAGACAGCTCTCCCAAAGGGAGAGCCTCTGGCGAAACCAGAAACTTTCTATGGACTGCCAAAGCCTCCCACTTTGGGGGAGGTGGCATTGCGTAAGCAATGACGGAGAGGGCGAAGCCGCTGCCCGAAATAACAAAAAAGGCTCCTCCCGATGGAGGAGCCTTTTTAAATCAATCAGATTTGAGGAAACCTATGGAACCTTTGAAGATCGGCAATATCATCCTGCCCCACCGGGCGGTGTTCGGCCCGATGGCAGGCTTTACGGATGCACCCTGCCGCCGCCTGATGGCCCAGCACGGTGCGGGCTTTACGGTGAGCGAAATGGTGTCCAGCCGGGCGCTTGTTTACGGCGACCACAAGACAGTCAGCATGCTGAAGGCCGAGCCCAACGGCGCGCCCTACGGTGTGCAGATCTTTGGCGAAGTGCCCGAGATCATGGGCGAAGCCACCGCTGCCATGGAGCAGTACGAATTCGATTTTGTGGACATCAACATGGGCTGCCCGGCCCCCAAGATCGTGTCCGGCGGCGCAGGCAGCAAGCTGATGCTGGACCCGGACCGCTGCGGGCGCATCGTGGAGCAGGTTGTGGCAAATACAAAACGGCCTGTCACCGTGAAAATGCGCAAGGGCTGGGATGCCGACCACATCACTGCAGTGGAGTGTGCCAAGGCCTGTGAGCAGGCCGGCGCAGCCCTCATTGCGGTGCACGCCCGTACCCGGGAGCAGATGTACACCCCCGGCATCGACCCGGAGATCATTGCCCGGGTGAAGGATGCCGTCAGAGTGCCGGTGCTGGGCAACGGCGACATCCACTCGGCAGAGGATGCGGTGGAGATGATGCAGGCCACCGGCTGTGACGGCGTGATGATCGCCCGGGGCGCGCTGGGCGACCCGTGGCTCTTTGAGCGGGTGAACGCCGCCATTGAAGGCCTGCCCGCACCCAAGGTACCCAACCTGCAGGCCCGCATGAATGCGCTGCGCCGTCAGGTGGAGGAGATGGTGGAGCAGAAGGGCGAGTTCGTCGCCATGCCGCAGGCCCGCTCTCAGACCATGCACTATATGAAGGGGCTGAAAGGTGCGGCCAATCTGCGTCGCTACTGTTGCACCCTGACCCATCTGGAAGATCTGGACGAGCTGATCGATGCTGTTTTTGAAGAGCAGCGCAAAGCGGGCATCGACCCGGACGACGTGCGCGAGGTGCCGTTTCCGTAAGGGAAATATTACTGCTGCCGGGTCAGCTCATCCAGATTCTGGGTGTAACAGGGCAGACAGTGCTCTATGAACCAGTCGGCTTCCGGGCAGTGCATGGCCTGCAGGGCCGCTTTCTGCTGGGCCAGCGCCGCGTCAAACTCGTGGTTGCCGCTGCGCTGCTCCTCCGTGCATTTGATGAGGGCGCTCAGCCGGTCGGCGGCCTTCAGCAGGCGCTTTTCCTCGGCGGTGAGCAGTTCCCCGGAGATGAACGGGGACAGCTCTTCGCTCAACTCGTCCGGCAGAAGGCCGGTCATGCAGCGCACGCTCTCGGTTTCCAACGCCCTGTAGGCATCCCGCAGGGTGGGGCTGCTGTACTTGACCGGTGTGGGCATGTCGCCGGTAATGATCTCCGGCGCGTCGTGGTACAGCGCCGCCACTGCTACCGTTTTGGGGCGGCAGGGCGTGCCGGTGTACCGCCGTGCGATCAGGCAAAGCATGTGGGCCAGCAGGGCGGTATCGCAGGTGTGTTCGCTGAGAGATTCGGCCCGGGTGGAGTGCATCAGGCTCCAGCGGGTAATGTATTTCATGCGCGCCAGCAGGGCGCTGAACGGGTACAGCATGGCAGCTTCCTCCTTTTTTCTCCAACATACCTGTCCGGCAGAGCGTTGTCAAGCCCTTTTTTCTGCGCAGTGTTCGTGCTATACTAGAACAAACCAACTTTCTGCCGCTTTGGCAGAGAAAAGAGGAAACCATGGAGCGGTCTGGTACTGCCCGGCAGCCGCAGCTGCTGGGACAAAAAAAGGATAAATTCTGGCTGACGGTGGGCCTGTGTGCCCTCACGGCGGCCCTGTTCTTTCTGCCGTTTTATATCATCGACGGCGGCTTTTTCCACTATGCAGGCGATTTCAACAGCCAGCAGATCAGCTTTTACCGCTATATGAACGGCTTTATCAAGGGCGCAGGCTACCCGGACAGTGCGTTCACCTCGGTGCACAATACCTTCTCATGGGCTACCGACCTTGGCAGCGGCGTGATGAACGCCTATTCGTTCTACCTGTACGGCTCGCCGTTCTTCTGGTTCTCGCTGCTCTTCCCGCAGGGGTGGCTGCCCTACCTCATGGTGCCGCTGCTGGTGCTCAAGTTTGCCGTGGCGGGCGGCGGTGCGTACCTGTATCTGCGCCGCTACGTCAAAAATATCGACTACGCCGTGCTGGGAGCCTGTCTGTATACCTTCTCCGGCTTTACGGTATACAATGTGTTCTTCAACCACTTTGTAGATGTGGTGGCGCTGTTCCCGTATCTGCTGTGGTCGCTGGACGAGGCCCTTTACAACGACCGCCGCAGCTGGTTTGCGTTCTGGGTGGCGGTGAACCTTGTCAACAACTACTTCTTCTTCATCGGTCAGGTGGTGTTTCTGGCCATCTACTTCATCTGCAAGCTCAGCACAAGGGACTTCCGTCTCACTGCAAAAAAGTTCGGGCTGCTGGCCTTTGAAAGCCTGCTGGGCGTTGCCATGGGCAGCATCCTGCTGGTGCCTGCGGTGCTCTCCATTTTGCAGAACCCGCGCACCATCGACCTTTCCTCCGGCTGGGGCTTTCTGACCTACAGCAAGGTGCAGCAGTACCTTGCAATTCTCGTCAGCTGGATCATGCCGCCGGATTCTCCTTACCTCACATCCATCTGGTCGGAGGGCGTGATCAAGTGGACCAGCATGTCGGCCTATCTGCCGCTGTGCAGTCTGGCCGGTGCCGTGGCCTACTGGAAAGCAAAGTGCGGCGACAGTAAAAAGCGCATCGTGGGCACCTGCGCCGTGTTCGCACTGGTGCCCATCCTGAACAGTGCGTTCTACGCCCTCAATTCCAGCTACTATGCGCGCTGGTACTATATGCCGGTGCTGGTGCTGGCCGCAATGACCGTGAACGCGCTGGAAGACCACAACACCGATCTGGACAGCCCGGCCCGCGGCATCAGCTGGCTGATGATCGCCACGGTGGCCTTTGCGGTGGTGCCGGTGCAGGACAGCGACACCGGCAGCTGGTCGTTCGGCGTGCTCAAGAACCCCGGTCAGTACTGCGCGGTGCTGGGCTTTGGCCTGCTGGGCTTGCTGCTGTACCGCTATCTCTGCCAGAAGTGGCGGGGTGACAGCCGCTTTGCCCAGCGCCTGACGGCGGCAGTGCTGGCGTTTGCCTTCCTGTTCAGCGTGGTGCACATCGGCATTGGCAAGTTCGGCCAGTGGTATACCGACAGCGACCTTGTGAAGCAGGACACCAACGCCCTGCTGTTGAAAAACGACCTGCCCGAAGGCGATTACCGCGTGGATACGTACAAGATCCACGACAACATCGGCATGTGGCTGGATAAGAGCTGCCTGCAGTATTTTGGCAGCACGGCAGCCCCCAGCATCCTCAGCTTCTACCCGGCGCTGGGGGTCAAGCGGGATGTGCGCAGTGAGCCGGAGCTTTCCAATTATGCACTGCGGGGCCTTTTGAGTGTGGAGTACCTTATCACCACGCCGGAAAAGCAGACCGACTTTGAAAACGAAGCCGACGACGGCTGGGAATATGCCTTTGCAAAGGACGGCTATGCGGTCTACCGCAACACGAACTACGTGCCCATGGGCTTTGCCTATGACTATTACCTCACCCAGACCGAGTACGAGGAGACAGCCAAGGCCACCCGCGCAAACCTCCTGATGCGTGCACTGGTGCTTACCGACGAGGATGCTGCAGTCTACGGCAAGTACCTCACCCATCTGCCGGAGGGCAGACGGGAGGAGCTGTACTATGAGTCCTACGTGCAGGACTGCCGCGAGCGCCGTGCCACGGCTACCAGTGTGTTCCAGATGAACAATTCGGGCTTCCACGCCGAGATCACGCTGGAAAAAGAGAACCTCGTGTTCTTCTCCGTGCCTTACGATGACGGCTTTACGGCCTATGTCAACGGGCAGGAGGCCGACATTGTGGAGGTGGACGAGGGATTGATGGCTGTGCTGTGCCCGGCAGGTGAAAACAGCATCGATTTTGTCTACCAGCCCGACGGCATCCGGCTGAGCCGTGCGCTGACTTTGGGCGGCATTGTGGTATGGCTGGCGTACACGGCGTACTTCGTCTGGCGCAAGCGCCGCACAAAGCGGGCCTGATGCACGGAAGAATGACTTTGTGCTGTAGAAAAAAGAAATTTTTGAAATTTCCTCTTGACTTTATGCCAATAAAGTGTATAATGCAATCAAACCGATGAGGCGGAAGAGAACCTGCACAGCGCATCTTCAGTGAGCCCGGACAGTGAAAACGGGCGAGAGCGGGGCAGAGCTTCGTGGGCCGCCGAGGGCCGGGCAAACGGGTAGCAAGCCTTAGTAGCTTTGGACGGAAGTCTCCGTTACAGGACAGGGGAGTGTTGGCTCTCCGTGAGAGGCTCTGCAGTTTGCAAAGCAGGGCAAGCAAGGTGGCACCGCAGAATCGAACTTTACCGATCCTGTCCTTGTGGATAACACACAGGGACAGGGTCGTTTTTATTTGCAAGACCCGTCCCGCAAAGGGAGCGGGTCTTTTACTTTTGCCGCCCGCTCCGGGAAAGGAGTTTACTGTTATGAAAAACGTTACCATGATCTCCCGCCGCAGCTTCCTCAAGGCCGCTATGGCTGCTTCCGCCGTTTCTGCACTGGCATTCACCGGCTGCGGCGGCTCCGCTTCCAGCACCGTGGCTGCATCTTCCACTGCTTCTTCCGCTGCCGCTTCCGCAGCAGCCGAGGGCGGCCAGACCTTCAAGGTTGGCATCGTCAACTATGTGGATCATGCTTCCCTCAACCAGATCGTGGAATCTGTGGAGAGCCGTCTGGATGAGCTGGGGGCAGAGAAGGGCGTTACCTTCGACTACGCCGACTACTACGCAAATGCACAGGCTGACCAGTCCAACCTGAACCAGATCGGTGCCGACCTCGTAGGGGACGGCGTGGATGTGATCGTGGCTGTGGCTACCCCCACCGCCGCAACCATGCTGGCCGCTGTGGAGGATACCGATATCCCCGTTGTCTACTCTGCTGTCACCGACCCCGCTGCTGCAGGCTTTGACGGCGAGGAGAACATCACCGGCACCTCCGACGCACTGAACACCGAGGCCATCATGAAGCTGATCACCGCTGTCAACCCGGATATTGACACCATCGGCCTGCTGTACGACCTGAGTCAGGATGCCTCCACCCAGGCCATTGCAGACGCAAAGGCCTTCTGCGACACCAACGGCATCAAGTACATTGAGAAGAACGGCACCACCACCGCCGAGGTGCAGATGGCGGCCGAAGCCCTGATCGCCGCCGGTGTCAAGGCCGTGTTTACCCCCACCGACAACACCGTGATGACCGCAGAGCTGTCCATCTACGAGACCTTTACCGAGGCAGGCGTGCAGCACTACACCGGTGCCGACAGCTTTGCACTGAACGGTGCGTTCGTAGGCTACGGCGTGGATTACGTCCAGCTGGGCGAAGCCACTGCCGACATGGTGGCGGAGATCCTCTGCGACAGCAAGACTACCGCAGACCTGCCCTACCAGACCTTTGATAACGGCATCGTCACCATTAACACCGAGACCTGCGAGGCGCTGGGCCTTGACCTTGACACCGTGAAGGAAGCCTTCAAGCCCTACTGCACCGAGATCGTGGAAGTAACCACCGCAGAGAACTTCTCTTAAAAAAGAACCCTCTCAGTCAAAACCTGACGGTTTTGCCAGCTCCCCCGAAGGGGGAGCTTTTGGCGGTTCTGAGGAAGTGTTTTGCTGCCCACAGTGCACCGCATCACAAGAAGCTAAATTAAATAAGTCCGGTATCTTCGTGGTTAGCAGGCTCGCCCTCTCAGTCAAATCCTACGGATTTGCCAGCTCCCCCAAAGTGGGAGCCTTTGGCAGTCCACGTAAAGTTCATCTTTCTGCCAAGGCCTCTCCCTTTGGGAGAGGTGTCACCGTAGGTGACGGAGAGGGCGAGCCCGTTTTCCGTCACGACCCAACTCGTGAAAAGGGGATTCAGAAAAGCCCGCAGGCTTTTCTGAATCCCGAATAAAAACCCAATTCCGCTGAATATGGCCAGAGCAAAAGCGGAGGCCATTTTAAATCGTCCAATCAAAAAGAAACATAAAAGGAGCACACACATGCTGGCGAGTATCTTTTCGCTCAACGTTCTACAGACGGCGCTGGAACTGGGCTGTATTTATGCCCTGGTGGCGCTGGCACTGTTCCTGAGCTATTCCATCCTGAACATCGCAGATCTTTCCACTGACGGCTGCTTCACGCTGGGCTGCGCCGTGGCCTGTCAGGTAGCACTGACCGGCCACCCCATTCTGGCCCTGTTCGCAGCCATGGCGGCAGGCGTGTGCTCCGGCTTTGTTACGGCTTTTCTGCAGACCCGCCTTGGCGTGGAGAGCATCATGGCAGGCATCATCGTCAACACCGGCCTTTACACCATCAATCTGGCCGTGATGGGCTTTTCCTCCACCATGTCGCTGGTCAAGACCGACACTGTTTTCTCGCTGGCAAAGGGCTCACTGAGCTTCCTTGGCGGCTGGTATAAGCTGGCCATCGCGCTGGCCATGATCCTGCTTGCCGGTGCGGCGATGCTGGGCTTTCTGGGCACCCGGCTGGGCCTGTCCATCCGCGCCACCGGTGACAACGCTGCTATGGTGCGTGCTTCCAGCATCAACCCGGCTTTCACCATTACGGTGGGCCTGTGCATTTCCGGCGCATTGTGCGCCCTCTCCGGCGGCCTGCTGGCACAGTATCAGAAGAGCTGCGATATCAATGTGGGTACCGGCATGGTGACCATCGCACTGGCTTCCCTCATCATCGGCGAGACTCTGCTTGGTAAGCGCACCATGCCGCGCCGGATCATCGGCGTGGTGTTCGGCAGCTGCCTGTACCGCTTTATCGTGGCTGTGGCGCTGCGCTTCAATGTGCCTGCCGCCGCCATGAAGCTGGTGTCCGCCATCATCGTGGCCATCGCCATTTCGATGCCGGCCATCAAGGAAAAAATCGCCTTTGAGCAGCGCAAGCATGGGGCCTGCCGCCGCCGCATGACCACCGGCAAGGAGGGAAAGTAAGATGGAAATGCTTCAGCTGAACGATCTGCACAAGACTTTCAACCCCGGCACGGTCAATGAAAAAGTGGCCCTGAACGGTGTCAGCCTGCACATGGAAGCCGGGGACTTTGCCACCATCGTGGGCTCCAACGGCGCGGGCAAATCCACCCTGTTCAACGCCATCACCGGCGGCTTCATCGCCGACGAGGGCAGCATCCTGCTGGGCGGACAGGATATCACCTTTGAGCCGGAGCACCAGCGCAGCAAGGTCATCGGCCACCTGTTTCAGGACCCGCTCAAGGGCACGGCACCCAACATGACCATTGAGGAAAACCTTGCGCTGGCCTATCTGCGTGCCGGCACCGCGCCCCACGCCATCTTCTCCCGCATCTCCCGCAAGGACAAGGAAGTGTTCCGCGAAAAGCTGGCGCTGCTGGATATGGGCCTTGAGGACCGCATGAAGCAGCCGGTGGGACTGCTTTCCGGCGGCCAGCGGCAGGCGCTGACCCTGCTCATGGCAACGCTGGTCACCCCCAAGCTGCTGCTGCTGGACGAGCACACCGCCGCACTGGACCCCGCCACCGCCGAAAAGGTACTGGAGCTGACCAAGAGCATCGTGGCTGAAAAGAAGATCACCTGCCTGATGGTCACCCACAACATGCATCAGGCATTGGAGCTGGGCAACCGCACCCTGATGATGGATTCCGGCCGCATCGTCTTTGACGTGAAGGGCGAGGAACGCAGCCGGATGACCGTAGACGGCCTGCTTGAAAAGTTCCGCGAGAACGCAGGCAAGAATCTGGATAACGACCGCATCCTGCTGAGTAAAGTGGAAAAGTGACCCGGACAGAAAAGCACAGCCCCGACAGACCATGCAGTCTGCCGGGGCTGTATTTTTGCGGGGAAGTGCACCGTAGGGAAAAGCGGTTCCCCCTGAAACAGCAAATCCCCCCTGCGCAGATACACAGAGGGGATTTTAAATATCAGAAATTACTGAACGTATTCGACCGTATACTCGAAGCCGTACTCTTCCTGCAGCTTCTTCACCTCGGCCTCGCAGTCCTCGATGAAGGTGGGGGCGTAGACGGAAGCGCCATTGTGGGCCTTCTTGTAGTCCTCAACGATCTGCTGCAGCTTTGCCCAGCCCTCGTTGGCCTTGTTCTGGTCGATGCTGTCGGGGAAGTTGATGATGAACTCGCGGTGCTTAGGAATACGTGCTTTCATGGTAGGTTCTCCTTATAACAGTTTGGATTTTGATTGTTGATTTATACAGAAGCACAGAGAAAAAAACTGTGCAACTTGCGAAAAACGGATCACAGCCCGTATACCCGGCGGGCATTTTCGGCTGTGGTGCGGAACACCTCTTCGGCAGAGATGCCCCGCAGCTGGGCGATATACTCGCCCACATAGCGGATGAGGGAGCTGTCACAGCGGGTGCCGCGCACCGGCTCCGGTGCCATGTAGGGGCAGTCGGTCTCCAGCACGATGCTTTCCAGCGGCAGGGCGCTGATGGCTTTTGCCGCCCGCTTGGCACCCTTGAAGGTACACGCCCCGCCAAAACCGATGAACAGTCCCTGCTTTACCAGCCACACCGCATCGTCGGCACTGCCGGAATAGCAGTGGACGATGCCCTTGGGCTGGTATTTTTTGAGCAGGGCGTAAACGTCGGCATGGGCGTTGCGGTCGTGCACGATGATGGGCTTGTCCAGTTCCAGCGCCAGCCGGATGTGTGCCTCAAACATGGCCAGCTGGGCATCCTTGGGCACAGGCCAGTGGTAGTCCAGCCCGCACTCACCCACAGCTACCACCTTGGGGTCCTCGTAATACGGGGCCAGAGCGCGCATCTCTGCGGCCCAGTCCCCGCCGTACACCGAGACCGTAGGAGCCGGGCCTTCCTCGCCGCAGTCGGCGGCGGGCAGCAGGCTTTCCGGGTGGATGCCAACAGCTGCCACCACCCACGGGTAGCGGTGCGCCAGCTCCAGCACTTTGGGTGCATCCCCGGAGTGGGTGGCCTGTTCACACACGCCCACCACGCCCTTGCCGGGCAGGCTGTCCAGCAGGAAATCGCGGTCTGCGTCAAAAGCGCGGGCACTGTAGTGCGCGTGGGTGTCAAAAATGGGGCCGGTCATTTGCCCTCCTTTTTGACGGGGGCCTTGTTCACCAGCCAGATGCCCACACACACGAACACCAGCGCCGCCAGATACTGCCAGCGGAACAGGGGTTCGCCGTTGAGCACGGCGCTCAGCAGTACGTTGACCACCGGGTTCACGAAGCCAAAGATGGCAATGCGGCTGACCGGGTTGTTCTTCATCAGCAAGGCCCACAGCACATAGCCTGCCCCGCAGATGAAAGCCAGATACAGCATGACCACCACCGCCAGTGCGTTTTGCACATGGAGGCTGCCGCCCAGCACAGTGCCCAGCACGAACAGTGCCAGACCGCCCACGAACAGGTTGATGAAGCAGACGGCAAAGCTGTCTGCTTTTTTGGTCACGGATTTGTTCCACGGGCCGGACAAGGTAAAGATGATGGTAGCGGCCATCATGCAGAACACGCCCCAGCCGCTGCCGCTGCCGTGGTTGCCCAGCGTGCCGATGAGCACGCCCGCAAAGCCAACGGCGCAGCCCAGCGTTTTGGCAGGGGTCATGCGGTCGGCATTACCATAGATGAAGTGGGCAAAGATCACGCCCAGAAAGCTCTGGGTGCTGTTCAGGATGCCGCCAAAGGCACCCGTGAGCATGGCAACAGCGATGTAATAGAATGCGTACTGGGTCGTGGTCTGCCACAGGCCCAGAGCACAGCACTCCGCTGCCACTTTGCCGCGGGGGAACTTGGGCAGGCGGCTCTGCAGCAGAACACTGCCCAGAAGCACCAGAAAGCTGCCCAGCATGAACCGCACACCGGCAAAGCAGAAGATGGAGGCGGTGCTGCTGGAATCAATGGCGAACAGCCGGTAGCCCAGCTTGATGAACGGGAACGCCGAACCCCACAGCACATTGCAGAAGATGGCCAACAGCACGGCAAACACCGGCGTGCCGAAAATTTTATCCAGCCATTCCGCGCGGGAAAGCGTTTTGTTTTCCTGCATGGCGGCTCAGTGGATGCGGCTGCCTACGGGAGTGTCGTCGCCGTAGAAAGCGATGGAGCAGCCGCCGTCGGCGGTATCAGCAGCAAAGATCATGCCCTCGCTGACATACTTGCCCTTCATCATGGGGCGAGGTGCCAGATTGCACACAATGCCGATCTTCTTACCGATCAGGTCTTCCGGCTTGAACCACTTTGCAATGCCGGAAAGGATGCAGCGCTCCCGCTCGCCGTCAAACACGGTCAGGTGCAGCAGCTTCTTGCTTTCCTTCAGGTTCTCGCAGGCGCGCACTTCGGCCACACGCAGTTCCACCTTGCAGAAGGTGTCAAAGTCGATCTCTTCCTGGTGGGTAAAGTCCACGGTGCTCTCCTCGGCGGGGGCGGCAGCCTTCTTCTCAGCTTCAGCCTTGGCCTTGTTGGCAGCTTCGGCAGCAGCCTTGCGCTTCTCGTCCTCTTCCTTCAGGTGGGCAATTTCCTTTGCCACATCGATGCGGGGGAACAGTGCCTCGCCCTTGTGCACGGTGTAGGTCTCCTGTGCGCCGTAGGTGGTCTTGGTCAGGTCCAGAGCAGATGCGTCCAGACCCAGCTGTTCCATCATCTTGGGGGCGGTGGTGGGCAGGTAGGCGTTCAGCAGGATGCCGCACACGCGCAGTGCCTCGCACAGGTGGTACAGCACGCTCTCCAGACGGGCCTTGTTGGCCTCGTCTTTGGCCAGCGCCCAGGGAGCGGTCTCGTCGATGTACTTGTTGGCGCGCTGGATGACCGCAAAGATCTCCATCAGGGCCTGCGGGATGGTCAGGCTGTCCATGTCGGCCGTGACCTTGGCGGTCAGCTCGTTGACCATGGTCTCCAGCTCGGTGTCGATGGCTTCGGTACCGGCAACGTTATGCACGGTGCCGCCGAAGTACTTCTCGCACATGGCGACCGTGCGGCTGAGCAGGTTGCCCAAATCGTTCGCCAGATCGCTGTTGATGCGGGTGATCAGGGCTTCGTTGGTGAACATGCCATCGTTGCCGAAGGGAATCTCACGCAGCAGGAAGTAGCGGATGGCATCCACGCCGTAGCGGTCGCACAGGATCACAGGGTCCACCACATTGCCCACGGACTTGGACATCTTGCCGCCGTTCATCAGCAGCCAGCCGTGGCCGAACACCCGCTTGGGCAGAGGCAGATCCAGAGCCATCAGCATGGCAGGCCACAGGATGGTGTGGAAGCGCAGGATCTCCTTGCCCACCATGTGCAGGT
>PPYF01638862.1_pt1 | contig 17443 bp, 20 predicted proteins | sample 1559871 | NCBI WGS metagenome assembly PPYF01 (sample SAMN08240021, study PRJNA423297) | Human gut metagenome, whole genome shotgun sequencing project.
ATATTACACCATCAATGAGGGCGCTGCCCGACGTGCCAACGATGCAAACAGCTACCGCGACTACGCCGCAGGCAGCGCAACCGCCGAATATCGGCAGATGGTGGATCAGGCAGCGGCGATTGCGCAGCGGCAGAAAGAGCGCGTCGATCCCATGTACCATGAGAAAATTGACGCGCTGCTGGACACCTATGCCCGCAAGCTGGCGGAAAATCTGAACGACCACTATGCCATTGAAGCCCGTGTTCCCTCGATCCTTGTTGCAGGCGGCAGCAATTTCCCCGTTCGCAAGAAAGAGAAGCAAAACGCCGCCCGTGACCGCAATATGCAGGAATGGCAGGATGTTCAGAGAATTTTGGACAAGATCCGCAGCACAGGCATGGGCGGTATCAGCATGGACGACCCGCAGGCAGCGGCGAAGCTGGAAGCCAAGCTCGTCAAACTGGAATCGGCGCAGGAAACCATGAAAGCCGTCAACGCCTATTTCCGTAAGAATAAGACTTTGGAGGGCTGCCCCAGTCTGACGCAGGAGCAGATCACCAAATTGCAGCAGGAAATGGCGCAGTCCTGGCATCTGGATAAGAGCCGGCCGTACCCTGCCTATATGCTCTCCAACAACAACGCTGAGATTCGCCGCATCCGTGGGCGCATTGAACAGGTACGGCAGCATGAGGACACCAATTTTGCCGGATGGGAATTTGACGGAGGGCGCGTGGAAGCCAACAAAGCGGATAACCGTCTGCAAGTGTTCTTTGACGGCAAGCCAGATGAAGCGGCGCGGGACGAGCTGAAAGCAAACGGCTTCCGCTGGGCACCCAGCGTCGGCGCATGGCAGCGTCAGCTTAACAAAAACGCATACTACGCCGCAGGGTACATTTCCTGTATTCAGCCTATCTCCGGGGAAAAGCCCATTGACGTGCAGCGTAGCGCCCAGCAGCAGGAATCCGCTGCCCCTGACGCCCACCTGACCGGGGATCGCGTTTCAACGCCGCGTGGCAGCTTCCATGTTGCCGATATGACCCGTGAGCAGATGGAAGCCGCAGGCTATGGGTATCACCACAGCACCGATGACGGCAAGTATCTTATCATGGGCAACGGCACACAGGCCTTTGCCATTACCGCCGAGCAGCGGGAACAGGAAAACTATATGCGCACGGCGGAGCTGTCCACCGAACAGAACTACAATATGATTGACGGACAGATCAACAACACCCCGTCCGTGGACGAACTGGAAGAAAAGGCAAAGCGCGGTGAGGTGATTTCGCTCTCTGCGCTTGCCGCAGCGGTCAAGGCAGAGGACGGCAGAACGCCCCAGCGCGACCCGGACGGCAAAAAGCCGTCTATCCGTGCGCAGCTCAAAGCGGATCGTGCGCAGTCCTGCAAGCCGCAGCAGCGGGAAAAGGAACAGGAAGCCAAACGGAGCATCCGGCAGGCTTTGGAAATGGAGTGACCTATGAACAAGTTTGAAAATGTGGATGTACTGGCATCCCTGCAACAGATCATGCAGCAGAACACAGCCGCCTTTCAGAGCGATTTTGACATTGATAAGAAGATTCTGACACGGGCGGCAAAGAGTAAAAATACCGAGGATAAGGTCTATCTATGGTTTTCCCGCCCCAACGGAACGCATTGCCTGCGGGAACGGGATGTGTTTCTGCGCGGAACGCGAGAGCATAATACGTTCCGCTTTTACCATGAGCAGACCAAGGAGCGTGTGCTTGCCTATGCCGTGGTGCTGTCCGGCATGGAGAGCGGCAAGATAAAAGGCAGCATTTATGAGCTGGACTATGCAGCGAAAGCCGAGCTTGCAATCCAGACCGCCTTGCGGACAGACAATAACCGTCTGATCTATGAAAATGGTTCGCGGGAGCTTCCCAAGGAATACCACTTTGAAGCAACGCCGGATCGGGAGTACGGAAAGTTTGTGCGCTATGAAGCCGTTCCGCATGACCCGGATGCGCTGCGGGATCTGCTGCGCGATGAAAGCCGGAAGCGTGAACGGCTGAAACCCGGCAATTTCAAAGAGCATATCGGGCGGCTCTCCGACGAAAAGGTGCTTGCCGAAGCGCAGCGCCTTTCGGCGGCGTTCCAATCCCTGCAAGCGCCCAATAGTCCAAACGGAACGCATTTTGTAGTAGAGGTGTCGCCGTGGTTTGAGCGCATCGCATCCAGCCGGGAGCATGAGCGGCTATTTGCGCTGCTTCCATATAAGACGCTGTATCTTTCTTCGGTCAAGGACAGGCACGGCGTTTTCGCTTTTATCAGCAAGGACGAGCGGCGTGATCTTCCGCTGCGCAAGCAGCGTCCCTCTGTCCGGGCGCAGCTCAAAGAGGGGCAGTCAAAAAAGACCGCTGCACCCAAAAAGACAGCGGCAAAGACAAAAGATAATGATTTGGAGGTATGAGCATGGACAATGTTTCGTTTACCATTGAGGAAGAAAACCTGATCTGCATTTATCACAAGCACGACCGCCGCAGGACGATTGCAGCGATCTCCGACGCGCTGCCGGATATGGACGCAGATATGCGTCCGCTGGCGGAGCAGACGATCCATAAGCTGCACAACATGACCGACGCAGCATTTGAGGAAGCGCAGTTCACCATGACGCTTTCCGACGCAGAGTAAAAGACGACGCGGGGCGCGGTAGCCGATGATGGCTGCTGCGTCCCGCGTTTTTTTATTTTAGAGATTATCACGCTTGTCCTTTGCTAAAAAGTATCTTCTGTATCCTGCAAATCCAAAGCAAGCACCCGTCATATTAAGGAGAACATCCTCAATGTCGAAGCTACCGAGCATAGTAAGTATCTGAATGGCTTCGACAGCAAAAAGTGTTATGATTGTTGGGACGACAAAGTGTTTGAATGAATTAGCCTTTTTATAGTAAACTGGGAGCAAAAATCCCCAAGGGATAAATAAAATAACATTTCCAAAGAAGTTTACTATAAAGCGGATAATCACCTGTCCAGAAATCACAGGAGTTGTAAGCAAAACATACATACTTCTAAATGGAATGAAGTTGTGCATTGCTTTCAAGTATTCAATATATCCCCAAGGATAGGTTACGCCTATGCTACGAAAGAATAATACATAGAGGAGAATCAGGCCATAGGCAATGGTTGCAATGCTCACAAAGGTTTTTGCCTTTTTTGAAATAGATCTCAAGTGTCTACACTCCTGTCAACATATGGTTTTCGTATGTATTACTTGTAGTGAATTGTTAATGCGAGATAACGGCACTTCCATGCAAGGAGTCATGCGACCATCCGTCAAATACCGCAACAAACGCTACGGCATAACGATGCGAAGAGTTAAGGTTTATGAAGTTGAAACTCTCGGTAATCCCATCCAAGGTCGAGCCGCTGCTTGTCCACGTCGTTACGATCTTTTTCGTTTCAAGATCATACAATCCCACTTTCATTTGCGTAGGTCTACCTGTATCAGAATAGATTGTGTAAGTAACTTTCAGCTTTCCATCGGAATTTGCATAGAAGTAATAATTCGTATAGAGCCAAGACACGCCTACTACTTCAAGACTTGCATTATAGTTACTTGCGGACAGGTCGTAGTAGTTTTTAGGAACCGACGTACTTCTCGCGTGAGCGTTCAAGTAGTCATCATAAATGGCTGGCGACGTATATGCATCATTGGAAATCTCCATACTTGGGATAACATTTTCTGCGGCAAAGGCAGTAACACTCACGGAGAGTAACATCACAACCGATAATAGGGTACATAATACTTTTTTCATAAGAGAACTCCTTTCGTTTGGTATCAATGCTCATTGGGAACATGAAAATCAGCAGATAACGGCCATTGAAAGCGCACAGCCTAATCATCGTCTGTATAGACTATGCGCCCATCCTGCTGATTTTAAGTCGGAGCCTCCATAGCGGACAGGTAAAATAAACAGACCCGTGCAAATGCCCACATAAAGTATTTACTGTTGCCATCGCTTATTCCACCTCCTGTCATGTCCTTTTACCCATATAACGGTCAAGATTCAAAAAAGGGACAGACTTTTTTGAGAAAATTTCTTCGTACTATAAACTATGCAATGCGGATGATATGCCTTTGAGGAAACACAGTTCACCATGACGCTTTCCGACGCAGAGTAAAAAACGACGCGGGGCTCGGCAGCCATCATCGGCTGCTGTGCCCCGCGTTTTTGCGTTGTGTATTTAGTGTAGACCTGTATTTAGTAGTTCATTCAGTTCTGCATATGCCGCTATGTCATATGGATCTTCTTCGAGTTTTTTGCAGATGTTGCTTATACTGAGCATAGAGATATGGCTGTCATTCCGCAATAACTCGAAATAGATTTGGTTTAATAAATTACGCTCCTTAAAAATTCGACTACTTTCATTAAAGCAGAACGCAATTTGAACGGCGGTTCCCCATGATGTGGCTGCATATGCTTTATCATCGTTACTTCCTGACATCTCAAATGCGTCCAAGTAGTTGCTTACAGCACGCATGGATTGAATATAAGCATCTTCGAGCAACTCCTTTTTAGCATAACTCTTTACAAATGTTGCCGTAAGTACATTTGACATTATAAGTACTGCGACACAAAGAATAACGGCAACTTTGGGGTGTCTAATTCTCATGCTACATTACTTTCTTGCGTCAATTCCGATATTAACCGACACGCTGGAATATGCAGAGAAATTTCCAGTATAAGACGTAGCACCATACATGGAGCTGTAGCTATAATCTAAGCTGCCACTACCAGTAACGGAAGTTGTTGTCGAATAAGATTTGTTATACTGATAACTCATTGAGCAACAACCTGCATAGCCTTTCTGCGTTGCTGCTGCGCCGCTGTCGCCCCAATTTACATTTTCAGAATAGTTATGTTTCCATGTAGCGGAATTGTTGAGTATACTTCCACTATTCTTAGACAGGGTAGTCTTGATGGTGTAAATGGTAATATTCAGGTTCCAAGGTAATACGCCCCATACACCATTTACATAATAAGGGATAGGAATTTCAACATTCCAGCTATCGTCACCTGGATCCATATTGCTCATTTCCATAGAATTATCGTTTGGCGAGGAAATAGCACAGGTTCCGCCCGTTACCCATGCGCTTAAAGCGCCGGGAATCAATTTTGTACCTTGAATATAGGTCTTGGCATTTCCATTATGACCATTTACCTTAACGTAGCCCTTAAACACTTCGTTCGGGCCCATGCGCTTTGGTGTATACACTGTAGTTGCAATCAAATCAACGCGGTTGCCATTTATGAGTTCGCCTTGTCCGATGCCGATTCCGCGATATGTGATATTGTAATCAGTAGCCGCAAGAGGTGCCACATCCTCACCAGCAGCACTTACAGGCTCTTCATCTTCACCAAAGGTTTCGTCGGCCATTCCCGAAAATGCACTAACAAGTTCATTCATTTCATCGAAAGTGTTTCCGAAAATGTAGGTCTCACAGTCGCTTTCGGAAGTAACATAACCAACAGACGCATAAACAAAAATCTTTTGAGTGTTCGGGATATAATGCAGGTTAAAACCGATATGGGTTCCATCACTTAATGAGCCGGACATATAGCCAATCAAACCTGTCCCAGAACGAGTTTCAACCTCTAAAAGGTCTCCGCACACAGAGTATTCCGACGAATTAGATGCAACTGTGAATGTACCTGTCGCTGTATAAGAGCCGCTGGTATCTTTCGCAAGCTGAATGGTAATATCTTGAGGATCGGATATATCTGCATTGTGAGTAGCCACATCTGGCGAATTTTTCACAATTCCATTTGTGATTTCGGCATTGTAGGGTACGGAAACCTGTCCTACATCTTCGTCGGTGGTAGCAGCCCAAACCGTTGTCCCGCACAAAAAGGACATACTAATTGCAAGAGTTAAGACCATAGATAGGATCTTTTTGAATTTTTTCATATTGTACCTCCATGTAATAAGATAACGTGACCTACTCTTTTAGTAGGTGCAGTTTCTGTGTTGTCATTGCAAACGCTGCGCACAAGTTCGACACTCAACCTGTGCGCTGAAATGAACGATATTGATGCACCCTCTCCATATCTGGAAGCCGCACCAATATCGAGGTACATAAGAGTTATTTCCAATTCTGAAATGACACATATTGCTACCTCCGATCTCAGCCCTACGATTACACTTCTGCCATTATTCCCACAATGTTAACCCTAAAGGCATTGCGCATTAGGTTCGCTACTTTGTGGATTCACTTATATAACGGCCATAATAAAAAAAGGGGACAGACTTTTTGAAAATTTTTTTCCGATTCATACCTTGTTAATGGGTTGCCACTTTCCTGCGCAACATTCTTGTGGTAAAATTTGAAATAAGCAGTTGATTATTACTGCAACGAACACCCATAATGCGCAAGAATAAATTTACTTGCTCACTTAGAATGGGCGGCTGCGGGGCTGTCCATGAGGAAAAATATATGATGATACTCCTATTTAGTGTTTTGAATGATGAACAACGTGCGCTGGTAGAGCGGATATTCCATGAGCATCATATCCACTTCCAGCGTATTTCGTTTAATATTGTTAAATCAGAGGAAGCCGCAGAAGATGTCGTGTCCACCGCATTTATAAAGATCATGGACAACATCGAGAAAATTTCTGATTTACCCTGTCCCCAAATGACCGCTTTCTGCGTTACCATAGTGAAAAACGCTTCTATTGACGTGTTGCGTAATTACAACAGAGTGTTCACATTGATTACTGGGACAATATTTCGGACGAGGACACGGACGATATTGCAGATGAATGTATTCACAATGCGGACGTACATAGGTTGACTGAGGTAATAGATCAGCTTGATCCCGGTGATCGGCATTTTATCTATCTCCGCTATACGCTGGAAATGGGATATAGAGAGATTGGTGAATTGCTGAACATTTCGGAGGATGCCGCAAAAAAGCGCGGGCAGCGGCTTGTCAAGAAACTCCGAAAACTGTATGAGAAAAGGTGACGATATGGATATGAATTGGCAGGCCATGCTGCATGAAGCGGCAAATACCAGCTTTGAAAAGGATATAGAAGTTCGTGCTGCCGACGATAATGACACTTGTACTCCTGTAGATTTGCCGAAAGCAAAGATCCGAGAATTGAGCGAAAAGATTCTGCACTTGCCGCATCAGGGAATTGTTCTGCTATTTAGTAGATACTGCTTCCGGCTATCTCCCCAAGAAACGGAAAAGTTCTTCCAAATGAAAAATACAAAGGGTCGATTCCGCTTTTACCGCGAGCTGCTTTCTTCAAGTATGGATCTTTGCTCGGAACAAGTGATTTCGGATGCTTCTCTCAATCACGCCTGTAAAATTGCCATGAAAGACTATTTGCGCACGGAGCTAAAAGAAGATTCTGCTGCAAGTAGTGTAGGAAAGAGCCGGACGAATATTGTGTTCAGACGGTTCGGCAAAGCTGTTGCAGTCGCAGCAATTACCATAACCCTGTTGTTCTCAACGGCTATGGTGGCTAATGCACAGTTCCGTGAAAAGGTAATCGCATGGGTAGTCGAGACATTTGAAAAGTACAGTATCTTTGAACTGCAAAGCGACGGTGAAAACACGCAGCCTGATTTGCAGAGCTATAAGCCTACCTATCTTCCCGACGGGGCGGAATTGCAGAATACGGTTGAATTGCCGGAATTTTATGGGTATGAGTATGCAATCGACGATACAGCTTACTTTAGCATTTGGCTCAGTCAATCGGATATACGGATTTATATTGACGCCGAAAATGCAGACGTAGAACCGTTTGATAAGGACGGAATAACAGGCTATTTCTTCAAAAAAGAGGATTTGAATTATGTGTGCTTTGAACGTGATGGTTGTTCTTTCTCGGTCTATGGATTGCTTGACATGGACGAACTGATAAAAATTGCCGCAGGCATCACAAAAGAATAATTTAAAATATGTGTCCCTTTTTTCCTCCTTGCGCGTTATATGGGTGATCTCCCAATACTGCACAAGGAGGATTTTATTTATGAAGAAGAAAGAAATTGTTACATTGGCATTAACCGCCGCTCTTTTAATGACTGCTCATGCAGTACCCGTAGCAGCAGCGGAAAGTGCTGCACCTAATGCCACGTCACCAACAATGCCAGCGCAAGCTATTACTCTCCGATGGGAAAGTACAAATATGGTTGTTCCAGCTATTTCGATTTCTGGTAAACAGATTTCTGTGTCAGCAGTAATTGCGCCTAAAAAACAAACAACCAAATCCAAGGGAACGCTTTATCTTGAAAAGAAAAGCGGAAACAGTTGGTCACCCGTTACTTCTTGGCCGATTGATGGAACTGGAACTGTCAGTCTTACCAAAACCTACACCGGCACGACGGGCGTTACCTACCGTACCAGAGTAGTTGTTACAACTGGGGCAGACGAGATCGACGCGACTTCTACCGAGCGTACAGTCTAAAAAAAGCGGGACACATAGTTAGTAAAAACTTGCGTCCCGCTTTTTCGTTGTCACGGTTTTCACTTGAAATTTTAATATAGCAAGGAAAACATACGATCCTTGTGTTTCACACGCTGCAAAGCCGCTCTCAGCAAGGCATACAGGCACTCTAAGCCGTGATTATGCGTTTGCTTTCAGTTATCCCGTGCGCGTAGGTGCAGCGCACCGACCACGAGGAACACCAGACCGAAAATCACCCAGCCCCAAATGGGATCATGCTCCGAAATGAAGTAGGCCAACAGCCCGAACACCGCTGCGTAGATCAGCGTGAGCAGTCCGCCGACGAGCCAGAATCCGATGCTGGTATTTTGCAGCCACAGCAGCAAAAGGAATGTTGCAATGCCGATCACAAGGCAAAGCGCCGGATGAATTGCAGTAAACTGATTGCAGCACACTCCGGCGGCAATGCCGAGAGCAATGCTGTCAAAGAGAATGATATGCCCAAAGAATAGTCCAATCACCGAGCAGACAAGCCCGATGAAAAGCCCAATCGCCATAATCGCGCCCTGCGCTGCCAGCCAACCCATAAAGAAGCCTCCTTTCGTTTACAACATGATTGCGTCCATAATCGTCTGAATGGTATTACAGGTATCATCAAAGGAAATGTCCTTTGCGTACTCATACTCGCGGCTGTATTTCTCCCACAGCTTGCGGAGCGTATCGCTTTCGCGGATCTCTTTCATAATCTCCGGGTAGTCTGTCAGGATCAAGCCGCTGCCGCGTTTCTGCGTCGTCCGTTCCAGCGCCCGGCGCAGCGTCGCCTTGTCACATTCCGCGCCGCGCAGCGCATACAGGATATGTACGTCGTAATAATCTCTCGGACGGGTATTCGCAATGTTGCGGGACAGCACGGTTTCCAGCTTTTCCGCCAGCACCGTTTCAAGGTTATAGGCAAGAATACTGATCGTGCGGTTATCGAACAGCAGGGAGAATGTGTATTCCACCTCGCGGGGCGTTATCATATCGCCCGTGGTGACATCCACCGTCAGCGGTACGCTGATTGGCGGATAATTCGCTTTCAGCGCGACCCGGATGCCGGGGTAATCGTCGGTTTCCCGAATGTCAGAGATACCGACGACCTCAAACTGCACGTCGTCGGCAATCTGAACAGCGCAAATCTCTGTAAAGATTTTGCGGATTGCTTCATGCGTCAGGGTGAAGCCCTTGATCGTCGTGTCCAGATCCATTGTTGCCCGCGTGTCCAGTCCCACAATGGCGGAAATCAGGAATCCGCCTTTGAGAATGAAATTGTGTTGATAGGGCGAGAGCGAAATCCGTTCCAACAGCCGTTCAAGCATATAGTTCTGCATGACGAGCTGCGCCGAGATATGCTTCTCCGCCGCTTTGTTCTTGATAAAGGCTTTCAGCTGCATCGGATTTTTTGTGATCATAACAAAACCTCCATGTAGCGCAGCACCTTGGGCTTCACGCGAAGCTGGTCTGCGTACTGCATCAGTTTGTGAATGTTCTTATCCTTGGACGCTGCATAGCGTTTCATAGCTTCTCCGACGATCTGAACATCGCTGCCGCTGCCGCGCAGGATGTCACACAGCGTCCGTTCCAAATCGTAAACACGAATTGGATTGCCGGAGGGGGATTCAATTTCAATTCTGCCGAACTCGTAGTTCTCCGGCACAACGCGCTTGACAATTAAATTTTCCTGCTTCAAGGACGGGGCATTGTAGCCCTTGGGAAAGGTCATCGTATATTTTGCCGGGGTACGGTCTGAATAGCCCAGCAGATACAGAGCGGTATCGTGCGAGTAAATCCCGCGCCCATACTTGCGCTGCAAGAGGTAGAAATCGTCCTCCCATGCGCTGCTCCGCACATACAGGCCGCGCCCGAAGCGGTACATCTCGCCGCTCTTGACAAACTCCTGTAAAACGCTGCGGTGCAGTCCAGCTTCCGTCACCTGCGCTGCGGTAATTGTGCCGTCCTCCGACGCTTCCAGCAGTTCTTCGATTTTCTCCTTGGCGTTCATGCTTCTCACCTCGCTTTGACAATCACACATTATATTATAGAGAAATAATGTGCGGTTGTCAACTGCGAAACGACGAACACACATTAAATTGTTTGAAAATAACGTGTGAATGTCAGAGGAGCTACAAGGCTTTGTCCTGTTCCTGCCCACGATTGGGGGACAGGATGCTGTCGATGTTCTGCTTGACGGCATCGTATTCCCGCATACGTTTTTTCAGGCTTCCGTACTCAGCGTATAGCCGATCCTTTTCTTCGGACAGTCTGGAATATTCCTCGCGCAGCTTGGCAAGGTCGGGGAGCTTATCACCGACGCCCGCCGTTTTCAGCGCCCGCGCCGACGCTTCAAAGAGAATGATTTCGCGCTCACGTCCGCGCAAATACTTTTCTTTGTCACGGGATTTCTTGTATTCGCTATACAGCGGCTTTAGCTCTTTGTAGGTGGCGGTATGCTTTATCAGCAGCGCCAGATCAGACAGGCGGTGTTCCGCCGTTTTCAGCGCAGCGGCCGTTTGCTCGTTGTTGTCCTGAAGCTCCGTGATTTTTTGCTTCAAATCGGTATAGTGGGAAATGCCGCGCTGGTCGAGAAATACCATTGTGCGGGCAGCGCGTTTTAGGTTTTCAATTTTTGCCCAGCGTTCATAGCCTGCGGATTGCTGCGCCTTGATGCAGTTTTCAATGTCAATCAGCAGCGACACGCCGCTGCGCTCCGGCTTCGGCGTTTTCAGAATGGCCTTGCCCTTGATGCGTTCGGCTATGGCTTCCTCGGTGTAGGCTTCCCCCAACGTCTTTGCACGGGTAAATCGTTCCTGACCGGGAGCGCGGAATGAGATATACTTTCCACGCTTGATTTCATACCCCTCGGTTTCCAGCCGACGCAGGAGGTCGTCAAGGTCTTTGGAAATGAGAATGAGCCTGTCGATGGCGATTTTCAGCTTTTGCTTATAGCTTGTCCCTTTCCGCTGCGCGTCCCATTCGGCGTATTGCTTACCGCGCTCCGCGCCGGGCGTGACAACGGATAGCCCGTTTTCCCGGCACAGCCTATCGCTGACGCGGCGGATCTGCGCATAGCTTTTGCGGTTGGAAATGTACTTCTTATGCTCCGCAAAATCCACAGAACAGAAAATGATATGGTTATGGCAATGCTCTTTGTTGATGTGAGTAGCAATGACATACTCATACTTGCCGCCGAGGATTTCATCGGCAAGCTGCCGCCCAATCTCGTGGGCTTGCGCATAGCTGACCTCACCCGGCTCAAAGGCCTGTATCAGGTGATGGGCGAGATTGTTGCCTTTCTGCATGGCAAGCAGCCGTGTTTTTTCAAACTCAAGGTCTGCGCTTTCCACGGCGCAACCGAACGAGGACACCAGCAGCTTATCGTCGGTCTTTGCCGGATCAACAATATAGTCAATGGCTTTTTTCAGGGTGCTTTTGATAGGATGGATCTTTGTAATTGCCATATCTCTGCCATCGCCTCCTTGATGTCCTCAATGTCCTGCGCATAGAGCGTTCCCGTAGCGTTCACGCGCTTTGCAATCTGATTGATGTTTGTGCCGATTTTTTGCAGCTCGGCGGTCATTGCTTTCACGTCACTGTAATCCAGCCGGATCACATAGCCGTCTATGAGCATTTTCCGCGCATAAACGGAAAAACAGCCCGTTCCCATCTGCTGCATTTTACGCTCGATCATTGCCCGTTCCCCGGCAGTCACAGGAACGCGCAGCACGATATTCCGCGTTCGGTTTGCCATTTGTTCACCGTCCTTTCCGCTCCGAATAAGGGTTTGGGATTATCCCAACAAGCAAAGCACAGACAGGTGCTTTTTCGGGAGTGTGGCTACACTCCCTATGCTTGCTACGGTATCTCCCTCACTACTACAACGGCGGCACAGCCGCAATTTGGCAAACCGAAAGCAAACTTTCTCAAAAGAAAAACGCCATGAACTATCTGTTCATAGCGTTCCTTACACCGTATTCAATTTTCTCCCTCGCTGTCCAATCTTGCGTCCAGTAACGCTTGCGCCGTTGCCGTGAGAATTTTGATTTCAGAATCCGTCAGCTCGTCCAACAGCGTTTCAAACTGCATACGCTCCGTAGACTTACCCTCCATAGTTTCACCATGAAGAATCTGATCCACAGAGATATGATAGCGGGACATCAGCTCTAAGAATACCTGTACGCTTGGATGCTGTCCCTTGTTTTCAATGTTGGCGAGATAGCGCGGCGAAATAAATAGCGCGTCGGCTGCCTTATTCCGGGATTCTTTCTGCTTTGTGCGCCCAGCTTTGATTGCTGCACCATACGGCTTGAAGTCGATTTTCGCAACAGGACGCTTCTCTTTCTTGGCTCTTTTAGGCATCTTCAATCACCCTATTACATTTTACTGTTCACCTTTTCTTTCAGATATGTTTATATAGTTCCACTTGATAGCCAAAATAATTCATAACTATTACCTTGAAGCGGGCAAGCACATCGGATAGAATAAATATAAAGAAAAGCAGCGGCGATCTGGCACAAACGTCACATCGCCGCCCTTTAGCATTTAGCATAGAAACCTTACATCAACTGTAAGTGGTTTATCTTCCTGCCATGCAGTAAAATATAATCAACAACTAATCAAAAAGCGAAAAGGCAAAAGGTGATAATATGAATTGCAAAGAAAAACTTTTGGAAGTCCGAGATATACACAAGGTATATACGAAAGAGGGTGTTCCTACAAAAGCTCTCAATGGCATTACCTTTGATGTTCTTGATGGCGAATTTTTGGGGATCATGGGCGCAAGCGGATCAGGAAAAACGACCCTGCTAAATTGCATTGCTACGGTTATTAAACCGACCTCCGGGCAAGTCCTGCTTTCCGGCGCAAATGTGAGTTCCTTTGATAGCGAAAAACTGGCTGAGTATCGGGGCAATAAAATAGGCTATCTGTTTCAGGATTTTGCTTTGCTTGACAACTTGACTGGCAGAGAAAATATCCTGCTGCCGCTTTCTATCCATAATGTAGATATATCTGCTGCGGAGAAGAAGTTGAATGACATTGCAGGACTTTTTGGAATCACGGATGTGCTCTCCAAATTTCCGGCGCAGATGTCAGGTGGTCAAAAACAGCGCGTCGCTGCCGCCCGCAGTTTGATTTCCGACCCCGATATTATTTTGGCAGATGAGCCAACTGGGGCATTGGATACAAAGGCAGCGCGGTTGCTTATGGAAAAACTGTACGAGATCAATCACGGTCGCGGACGCACAATTTTGATGGTAACACACGACCCGAACGCTGCAAGTTTTTGTTCCAGAATCCTATTCATACAGGACGGTGTGATTTTCCATGAGCTACGCCGGAAAATTCCGACTGAAACACGGGAGGAATTTTATGCGCGTATCTTACAGGTAATGGCACAGATGGGAGGAGGGAGTGCAAATGTTCTTTAACCTTGCGTGGCGAAACTCCAAACGAAACCGTAGTGAGAACCTGATTTATTTTCTTACTATGGTTACAGCTGTAGCCACATTTTATATCGTCCTCTCCCTTGGAAGCCAGGACGTGATGCGCTTCTTGGAGGAAATCGAAAGTGACGCTGTTAATCGACTTCTGACAATGCTAATGCCGACGGTTTATCTTTTTTCGCTGCTGTTTGTATTTTTCCTTGTCATTTTTGCGAACAAATATCAGCTTGAATGTAGGAGCCGGGAATTAGGGCTTTACCTGATGTTTGGAATGACAAAGCGACACTTGTTTATTCAAATCATGGCAGAGGGGCTAATCACATCACTGCTGGCTCTTTTGGGCGGACTGATCTGCGGCGGCTTTTTATCAGAGGTAATCAGCCTTGCTACGGCACGGCTTGTAGGTCGCGGCATAATTGCACATCAGTCAAGTTTTTCTGTGAGCGCTGTTCTCTTGACAACGCTTGGATTTCTAATGATTCAAGTTGTCGCGTTGTTCATCCTTTGTGGAAAACTATTCAACAAAGAAATCCACCAACTCCTTTATGGAGAAATGGCGAAGAAACAGCAAGTTGGAAAAATGAGTGGGAACTTATTTTCCCTCATTCTCGGAGCGGTAGTTTTGACGCTTGCATATTGGGTAATCCTAAAGTATTTCATGGTTGCTGGCGGTATGATGATAATTGTTGCCGTGATATTAGGTATTGTGGGAACAATGCTTTTTATCCGTGGGCTTGCAGGCTTGCTGAGCGCAGCGGCGGCTTCTGTGAAACGCAACACAACACACGGTCTATATATTTTCACTCTGCGGCAGTTACACGAAAATATAGTCCACAAGTATATTTCAATCGGCGTTGCGTCTATTTTGATTATGCTTACTATCATGCTCATTGCAGACGGATCAACCCGCATTATGTCGTATGGGAACCAAATGACGCGGGGATCTTCTGTTTACGATTTTACCGTCACGGGCAATGAAGCGACTGTTGAAAAATACCTTTCGGGTAAGCAAATGCAGCCCTATGTGGCTGATTTGAGCCGCATGGAAACAGGAACAATGAAACGCCCAGCTTCCGTGGACGCAAACTCTTTCATAGATTGGTCTGGGCTGCGTGAACAGGTTGTTTTGAATCTGCCGCCAGAAGTAGAGGATCCCGCCACACAAGGATCTGCAAGCTATGAGTTTAGTTCCAATCAACCGGCCGCGCTTAACCTTTTAGGGTGTATTGATACTACGGGTGCCTCGCCATTTTTAATTCCAGTATCTTCATATAACGAATTGCTGGAAGCAGCCGGAGAAAAAGCTATCGTTCTTGGAAACGGCGAAGCTGTATTCTATCTTAACCCGGATTTTTTGGGGAGTACAAAAGAAGAAACCACCGCCATGTTGAACCAGATTGCGGAGGACGCACAGGCTAATGGCAAAGTTTTGATTTCTATTAACGGACTGCCAATTACGCTTATCCCATCAGTACCGATGAAAGGCTTGACTGCGGACGAAAACGTAAAAATCGTAACTGCATTGATTGTTCCCGATGAAGTATATTCCGAATATGTAGATCCAGATACCGTTACGGTTTATCACAATTTCTGTATTCCGAGCGAAACTGTGGAAGTCAATGGCCTGATGGCATCAATTATGGAGGCGCGTAATCTGTTAAAACCCTCTGGCCTGTACTACGAAAGCTATTTGGATAATTTTGGGCGGCAGCTATTTTATGTGATTTCTGGAAGTTACACGACCTTATACATGGGCTTTATGCTTCTGATTATCGCTTGCGCTCTGCTTGCCCTTCAATTTCTGACCCAAATGCGAGAAACAAAGGCAAGGTATGCGACACTTTCTATTCTGGGCGCACGACGCGAACAAATGAAGCGTTCCATAAACCAACAGGTGCTATGGTATTTTCTGCTCCCGTTGCTTCCTGCGTGTATCAGCGGCACGGTTGGAATTTGCGCAATGCAGCATTACCTATACTCTAATATGGCAAAACTGCAACAGTCTTATCCTATGCTGCTCGTTATGGCGCTTGTCGTTGTTTGTATGCTTGCATTGTACGGTGTGGCTATTGCGCGGACAGCAAACCGTGAAATCAGCAAATTAAATTGGAAGCCAAATTCTTAATGAGCGTACTCAGGAAAGGAGGTGTTCATATTGGCGCAAATAGTTGTGGTTGAAGATGATGTATATATGCGCGAAGAATTGATTGATGTCTTGAAAAAAGCGGGATATGACGCTGTCCCTTTGCTTAACTTTGAAAATGCCGTATTACAAATAATGGCTCTTTCCCCGGATTTGATACTGCTCGACATCAATCTTCCTTTTCACTCTGGCTTTGAAGTCTGCAAAGAGATAAAGGCCAAACGACTTGGGACTGTGCTGATATTAACTGCAAGAGATAAATTACAGGACGAGCTTCATGCCTTAGGATTAGGGGCGGACGATTACCTAACAAAGCCATGCAACACGGAACGGCTTCTTGCCCGCATTAAAAACCTCTTGCGCCGCAAAGAAGAACAGATGTAGCAGGGATTGCTTAACGGGGGCGGCTTCCTGCTTGATCCAAACACTTTTACGCTCTATGCAGGAAAGAAATCTTATGTTCTTCCGCAGAATGAGGGGAAAATACTTCTCACCCTTTTGAAAAGCAGCCCGAACCTTGTATCAAAGAGCGACTTGTTTCATGTGCTTTGGGGAACAGCGGAGTTTATAGACGAAAATGCGCTGCAAGTCAATTTTACACGACTGCGGAAAACGCTGCGTGAAGTTGGGCTTGGTGATCGCATTGAAACTGTGCGCGGACAAGGCTACCGCCTGAAAGAGCGGGTGGAAATATGAAAAAATTGCATACGCTCTTGACTTATATATCATCTAATCGTGTTTGGCTGATTACTCTCGTCTGCTTGGATCTGTTCTTTGTATTTCTGGCATGGGTGGCTTATCCTGGGGATTTCTTGAATCTTGTGGGACTAATGATATTTGTATCATTTGTCGCGCTTGTCATTCCTTTTGCCTGTGCAATCCATAGACGCAGTAAAATAGATACCGCTTTTCGCCGCTTCCTGTTAGAGCCAGACGACACAAATGAGTATCTGCTGTGCGAAAGCACCCCCGCATCAATGCACACATATATCCATGAGTTAGCCCATCATTTGAGAACGCAACTGGAATATGTGAACGAACAGCAATTAAAGATTACCGACTACGAGAGTTACATTGAAAATTGGGTGCATGAAATCAAGAAACCTCTATCTCTTATGACGCTTCTTTTGGATAACCGAAAGGATGAAATGTCACCGCTGGTGCATACCCGTATGCTATATGTGCGCGACCATACACGGCAGAATGTAGAACAGATTTTGTATTTTTCGCGGCTGGGGGCAGTTCACAAAGACTATTATTTTGAACCGCTTCCTATCTTGGAAACTTGCAAGGAAGCAGTCGAGGACAATTTATCTTTGCTCGAAGAAGCCCATTTTTCAGTCACATATTCTGGAAACAACTGCACCGCAATTTCTGATAAAAAAGGCTTCATGTTTATCTTGGGGCAGATTATCAGTAACAGCGTAAAGT
>PPYF01188351.1_pt1 | contig 17438 bp, 10 predicted proteins | sample 1559871 | NCBI WGS metagenome assembly PPYF01 (sample SAMN08240021, study PRJNA423297) | Human gut metagenome, whole genome shotgun sequencing project.
GTTCAATATTCTTTATATTATCTATCGTCATAGATGTTAAACGAATATATTTGGTAGTGTTCATATACTTACCTCCTAGTGTGCTAAGTGTAACACACCAACCATTTATATTCAATCAAATTGCAAAAACGATATTTTATATTACGATTTACTATTTTAATTTACGTTTTGTAATACTACAAATAAAAAACCGATACAAACTCTACTACTAATCGCTAGAGTTCGTATCGGTTTTTCTCTATATATTATTTTTTATTCACTCTAACTCGTTCAATTGTCGGTTGTCCTTGGCTATTTTTAGCCACTGTGTCAACGCGGAACAATGCCATTTCAGGGCTGAATTCTGTTACCAGTTGTTCGTCTACTTGTACGCCGTTTTGAAGAGCACGGTATACGATTTGAGCAAATTCGTAGCGAGTTAACAAGCGATCACCACCAAATGTACCATCTGGGTATCCTTCTACTAAACCACGACGGGATAGGTCACTCACTGCTTCATATGCCCAATGGTTGCTAGCCACATCTGGGAACAATGTAGTACGATCTGCTTTCATATGCGTACCTGCCACATCGTTTAAGAGGGCTGTCAATTTTTGGATTTGTGCATTTTGAAGAGCTACGGTTTTCTTAAGTTCTAACACTTCTTTACCGATGGCCACGCGAGAACGAGATACATTGCTATGAGCACCGACTTTCACAGAAAGACCTGCATTCACAACAGTTTCCCCATTACCTATAGTGGAACCTACGCTCAATTGAACGTCCTCATTAGGACGATAGAATGCACCGAGTGCAGCAGCATTGCCATTATGGTAATGACCATAGCCAGCCGCAAAGTCCCATTTTGCATCTGGATCAAAGTCGAGCGGATGAAGGGCCGCCAAGGCAGCCGAACCAGCTACGGCCTTATTAACGCGTTTATCTAAGCGGGATACATCTTTTTTAAGATTCGTTACATCCCCTTGAACGTTGACAGTATTGTATGCATTCACGGATATCATGTCATGTAATCGTTTAAGTTGTGCCACGTTTACCGCATCAGTATCATTTGTACCAGCCGCAACGGATGTAATTTGACGCGTTACGCCATTTGCTACATCACCAACGGACACAGCAGATGCTGTGGATTTCCAGGTAGCAGATGTATCGGTAGATGGCGCGTTAGTAAGGATATCATAACCAACTGCACCGGCCGCTACTGTTGCTTTAGAACCATTACCAAGTGCCACACCACCTTCGGTGGATACGTCTGTGTTATGACCAAGGGCCACTGCATCGTGAACTGCTGTTGTCGTTCCATTGTCGCTAGAGCCGATAATAACAGCATGATTAGCACCTGTTACGGTACGGTTATCGCCGACGATAATCGTATTCTTTGCATCAGAAACGGTGTTCTTAGAACCGATAGCAGTCAAATGCTGTACATTAGATGCAGTATTACCTACGCCCATAACAAGGTTGTCTGCGCTTTCAGCACGGTTAGCACCTGTTACAGTATTGTTAATACCAACCATAGCTGTACGCAATGTGTAGTCTGCTTTGTTACCGCCGCCAAAGGCCATCGTTGCGCCGCCACCGTTAGATTCTTTTACGGCTTCACGGAATTTACCAGCTAATTCCTTCGCAGAATTGCCACCATCCTCCGGTGCACCATAAATAGATGTAACGGAATTAGTAATTTCGTTACCAGCACCCATGATAATAGAACCATTGGAATTGAAAGTTCGGTTTGCTGTACCAACGATACTATTAGCAATACCAGAGTAATAGTTATTAGCTGTTTTAGATTCGATGCTATTTAAAGAACCATTAATAGTGGATCCCAAGTTCTTAACAGGATTTGCCATACGTCCACCATTATATCCACTGGAAATAATGTTATAAGTACCTGTATTAGTAGCAAATGCACCATTAGTAAAGCTATTGGCACCTACTGTAGTGGCATACGCATTCAATGCATCTTTACGAGTAGTCGCTGTATCTACTGTAGTATCACCAAGTTCACCTTTATAGTTATGGGAACCAATCATAGTACTGCCAGTACGAGCAAATGTATTGTCACCAATTGCTACGCTACCTACTACCTTTGTTGGATCCGACGGAATTCTTGCAGAAGAGAACCAATTACCACTAAAGGTTGTTTGACCTAATGCAAAGCTAGCCTCTACACCACCAGCCATATTTTCAATCTTTGCATTTTTACCGATTGCAACACTACCGCCTTGGCTAGCATAGTTATTGATGTTAGCACCGTTACCGACTACGATATCTCCTGTAGCAGCACTGGCGCCATTAGAATACCCAATCTGAGCACCATTACCAATTGCTACGTTTTCAATCTTTGGCGCATCGCTACCTGTTCCATAAGCAATACCATTACCAGCACCTGCCGTAACATCCGCTGCACTAGCCACACATAAACTGGATAACAACATACCATTAATCAATATCGCCAATAAGCGTTTCCGTTTGTTCATAATCTTCCCTCTCCATTTACAAACAAATACATAATACGATCTCTCACTCATCATTTATTCATGATGTTTACATGAATTATATTATCATATTTTAAATATTTGTAAATAGTTTGTTTATAATTATCTTAAATTTATTAATAGATTTATAAGATAATTAATATAATAAAAAACGGATAGCTAATCGCAATGGACTAACTATCCGCTTATATACTGAGGTTTTTATGAATGATCTGTTTATATTATACAGCTATCTGAGTATCTCAATATTATCTGTTATTCAATTTTTGTACGAGCATATCTACTGTTTCTTGTAACTTTTTATTTTGAGCCTCCAATGTATCAACCCGTTGTTCGAGAGCATTATAGGACGCAGGAGAGATTTTTTGTAGCGTTTTGTTTTCACCGAATTTATAGGATACACCAAGGTTGGCCATGATGTGGTCATTAACGGTAGCACCGGCTGTGAGGAGCAAGTTTTCCTTTGGATAATACCCCACACCGAGGGCTAGTGCATTGGCATCTTTGTAGTGGCCAATACCGCCCATCACTTGTACTCGATTATCTGGATCAAATTGCATTGGATGTAATGCAGCTAGTGCCGCAGCACGAGCATCGCCTTTATTGGCCTCTTTTCCAATGTTGCTAATTTTGTTATATAGATTATCGATTTGTTGATTGGCACCATATAATTGGGAACCATTGATGGCATCCGTAGAATCCGCGCTTACGCGGCCTGCCGCTACATGAGTGATGGTCCGTTCTTGATTGGTAGCGCCTACGGATACGGTGGATACTGGTGCAGTGCCGGCAAAGTTTACGGTGCCACCTGCATAAGTGTAGCTTGGGGTGCTCACCACATCACTACTTTCAGCAGTGGAATTATTACCTAATACAACTGCATTATCTAGAGATGTTTTTACATTATTACCCATTACGAATGTGTTATTGGCACCAATTTCGTTCTTGTTACCTACGCTATAGGAGTTATCCCCCTTAACAGTGGCCACATTATACGTACCTACACCAAAGGCGCCAGATTGGTCACCTTCAATCTTGTTGTATGCACCTATGGCAGAATTCTTGTTACCTTCAAAAATAACGCCATGACCCATGCCATAGTTGAAATCACCATTTACATTAGAGTTAGAGCCAATCAACACTGTATTGTTACCTGTGCTGCCACCCGCTTGGCCAGCACCAAGCCATACGTTTTTATTCCCCTTAGCATTAGAACCGGCGAAAGCACCGATAGCAATTGTATCAGAAATAGTTGATTTAAAGCCTGCCGCAAAGTTACCTAAGAAATTATAGTCTCCTTTGCCTTCCATAAATGTTTTAGCACCTAATGCGACGTTCCCACCACCTTGAGAACCATTCAATGCTACACGACCAATGGCAATGTTATTACCCGTTGCATTTGGATCTCCTGAATGAGAATATGGATTACTGTTGGTTGCCCCAGCTTGACCACCTAAGGATACATTATCCGAATTGGTGAAAGAAGCACCCTGTAGTCCGATATTATAGGCTGCACCACCAGCGGAAACAATAGGTGTATCAGCGGCTTGCACCAAGCCTATAGACGATACACTAAACACACTCATCATTGAAACAATACATAATTTTGTTGCGTAATTCATATTACGACCCTCCCACACTTTCAAAATGTGTTGCTATACTCCCGCTAGCGTTCTCGAGGCACCATAAATTTCAGCCACCACATAAGGGTTCCCGCAGGTACTCAATTTGGCGAGTATCCGTTTCGTATAATCTAGATGTTCTAACAAAGCATCGCGTAGTTTACGTTGCACGTGGTCAGGGGAATGAAATACGAGTATAGGATCAAAGTCTCCTATGATGATATACGTTGTATGTGGTTCTGGTCCTGGCTCAATGCGGTATTGAAATGGAATGATAACGTTGAATAAACCATATACCACATCACGCCCGATGGGTTTGCGCGATTTCAGGCTCGCAAAAGTCATGTTCGGACTCATCGTTCTAGGGTCCGTATACATCGGCTTTGACCGCCTCGACGATTGAATGCCGTTTGCTAGAACTCCCTCGTGGTGCGCTACTTCTCTCAATACCATCTTAATGGATTTATGGATGATTTCACGCCGACCATCTACATAGTAACACGCGGTACAATCACCGCCGTCAATATAGATTGGGATCAAGCAACATATATGGTGATCTACATCGCCATATATTGCATTTGGATTACAAGAAATTGATTCGTTATTACTTACATTTGCACACGTTGTATTCAACATTATCTTAACCTTTCTGTAAGATTAATAAATAGTCAGTAATAAAATAAGGAATTCCTCTTGTAAAAGCTTATAAATAACACGTGTTATAGTAGGTGCTTTAGCAGCACTTATGAGTTAATTGTATACCTATAATTACAAACTGTAAATATATAAATTAAAAAATATTTTAGATTTTTTAAAGTTACTTATAACTATGCATATTTTGCATATCTTGCATATCGAATTCTTTGTTATCCGCTACCATCATATAGTACCGCAATTGGTCGATGGCCTTTTGATGGCGTTGTTGCACAGCCTGCCTAGACTGATGTATTTCACAGCCTATGTCTACACAGCTCTTGCCATCTCGATATAGGGCATACAATAACTGTTGTTGCTGCCGTGGCAGTTTTCTGAAAGCAGCCCACAGACGATTGCGCAATTCGTGTTCTGTCACCGTACCGACAATATCTCGTTCAAGATCCACATCGCTAGGGAACTGATCCATCGCTGGCTCTGATACATCATCACCGGTGCATAGAGGCAAGGGCAACTCGTGGCGCCACTGATGAGCTGATTGTTTATAAAAATTAAGATACCCATAATGAATGGCTGCTTTCACATAGCCAGAAAATGGTACCTTTCCCGATGTGTGAAAGCTATAGATGGATTCGATAAAGATGATCCACAGAAATGATTCGACGTCATCCGTCATCATTGCCGTACTACATCGGCTCGCATACCGCATGATGAGCGGTCGATAGCGCCGGCATAACTCGATTTGTGCCGCATCGATAGTCAATTCCTCGATAGGCCACACGGCTCGTTCCGTACTGAGCACCGATACACGACGTTCTTGGCAGACGCGCACTAAACTAAGGTCTGTCACCACTTGTAACACCTTTTGGGGACAAACCACATGCTTTGCGTTCATATTCGTTCCTTTCTGCCTAGGCTTACTTGAAATATACACCCAATTGAGTATTTAGACAAATGAGAAATTCCGCCATAAATGCATACATTTACAGCGGAATTTTTGTTGTTACATATGTATTTGTGTATAATTACAAACCTATTTCAGAAAAGTACGTCAATTTAGATCAATTTTACATAGCTACATGAATTTGAATCGATCGTTGTACAGTGAGCAAGTTCGAATCAATTACAAGTCGCACGAATTCGAATTCATTTCACTAAAACGATTGTATTAAGCGAGTGTATCTAGCACAGGTTTTGCAATGGTATCGTAAATATATTGCCCTTGACCACAGTTGATTTCCTCGAGATTTGGGAACACGAACTGGTACCAAAATTGGAACATAGTATTCACAAAATGGTAATCTGCGTAACGCAATGGACCACGGCTACCACCTTGAATACGTCCAATAATTTCCATATCTAAGAGGTCGGCCATACGGGTTGCAAAGGTACCACTCTTAAGCTCACTGGCATGACATAATTCTGTATAGAACGGCTTATCCAATTGTGCTAACGCATAGAGAATCGCATTAGCGGCGCCTACATTACGAATGTAGCGCATAAGTAATCGTTGTGGTTCCGTACATAATATGCCTTGTGGTCTGAAGAATAGACGCACCATATTTTCATCTACCGATAAGGCGGGATCTATATGCACGAGGTTCCCCGGCATACCGCCTGTTACGTGGTATAGCTTAGCAATATCTTCATCCGTATAGTCCCAACCTAATGCTCTCACATCATCAAGTGTGAACGGATTGACCTTGAAATAATTATGAATGTAGGCTGCAATCAAGCTTGATTCGCCTAAGATTCGCCCTTTTAATTCGTCCACATGGGTTCCCATGAGAAGTACGAATACTTTGCCATGGTCGCGATAGGTTTCCATCAAGTCACGCAATATGATAGGCGCTTGTGGAACCGTATCCACAAATGAAGGATAATCATCTATGATGAGCATGATCCGCTTGTCAAGACTTGCTTGAAAAACGCCACGCAATGCATCCTCTAAAGTCTTAAAAGACCCTGATGGCACCTTTAGTTCTCTCTCAATTGATCGAATATGAATGGACTCATTCGCCAAGCGTCCAAGCAGATATATGGTATGACTCTTGCCTAATCGAGCCTGTAACTCTCTAGCGATATACGTTTTACCAACGCTGTAAGGACCGTGTACAACACTCATTTCCATGCGGTCCTGATTGTATAGTTCCATTATGGCGTCAATGACCGCCTCATGGTTACTACATTTCATATAAGATCTCACCTCCCTTAAAATAGTTCTCAGGAGTTTATTATATCATATTTTAAATAAACTATAAAATATTTCTTGTAAATTTTAACAAATAGATAATAAATTCATTTTTTACACATAAAAAACTCTTTTCCCATTATGATATGTACCCCTTTTACTGGTTGTCCAGTAAAGAGGGTACATTATTACAAGAAAAGAGTTTCTATGCCTAATTTTACATTCTTATTATTAAAGCTCACAGTTGTAAGCCATATCTATCGGTCATTGCTAAATTTCATGAGCATGATGCGGCGCACCGATTCATCAAGCCGTGCTTCGGAAATAGTTCCATCTGCTACAGCCTGCGTCAATGCATCATGAACTGCCTTGATATGCTTGGCATGCTTACAAAGGATAACCATGTCGCTGCCCGCATTGATGGTGCGCACCGCATAATCCTCTATGGACATACCAGCAACAGCAGCGCCGACCTCGATATCATCGGTCATCACCACGCCCTCAAAGCCCAGTTCATTCCGTAGCCAATCTGTAATGATCGGTTTAGATAGACTCACCGGATGATTCGCATCGATAGAGGGTACTTTCACAGCATTCACCATAATCATAGGATGTTCGTCACGCGTCGCATCGATGAGCTGAGCAAATACGCGACCATCATCGTCCATGAGGCTCGCCTTCGACGCATCTAGTTTCATACCAGGCACCGTGTAATCAGCGCCGCCTGGAAAATATTGGTACCCCGTAAACACGCGATTCGCCGCATAGCGTTTAGTAATAGTCTCACCGATGCGCGCCGCCCGATCCACATCGCTCGTGTATGAGTAAAACGAATGGGTATTCACCATTACACCCAGGTTCAAATTAAACCCAATGTCGCGCATCTCAATGGCCGTGCGCGTCGCTAGACTCGACACCGCATCAAGACCCTGTTTCGATAATAGCTTGGGCTCCGTCCACGGTAGCATCAGGCTAGGTCTGTACTGCATGCGTTCTCGATTCATGGCGATGAACGGCATCATGAGGCTCGACGTATTCGCAGTGTCTCGTATGCCTTTTGTGAAAGCCCGCACTTGTTCCTTGGATTCCATATTATCATTATCTAATACAATACCGCCTACGCGATATTTACGTACTAATTCTTTTTGTGACTCGTCAAATGTAGTGCCTTCTAGACCGATACACATTAACTGACCAATCTTATCCTCTTGTGACATCGTGCGCACACTGCGGTCCGCCTTTTCCGCAGCCGACGCATTCATGGCGGCAATCGCCTTATACCCTACAGGCGCACGGTCAGAATTTGTCGTCGCACTCGGTTCCTCTCGACTACACCCTACAATGGTGCCCATCGTGACGATCACCAAAACACCACAAGCTAGCCTCTTTACGAACTGCTTCATCTCTCTCTACCCTCTATTGACAGCTCAACCCAACTATAGATAAACTAGAACTCATACCCTCCCAGTCATAAGTCCTATTGTTAACACTTTATACATTCTATTATATACCATCTATTTCATTAATGCCTCATTAGAAGATCACAATTTTCAACCTGCTGATTTGCTGATTCCGCATATTGATAGAAAGGAATGCATACAGATTACAAGTTAGAAATTTCTTCAGACAGCCTCATATATACAAAATAAAAACTGCAACCTAGTCATATATACTGTAACTGATACATTCTCAGTATACATAAGACTAAATTGCAGTTTTTAGGATTATTTACGAGTACGATTAGCCTCTGTTTCATCGGATTCAGATGTCGTACCTGTCGTTTGTTTCGATGGATTATGGAAGGTCATTACCGTTTTAGCCGCCACCTTTTTCACTGGGCCTGTTGGTAATACAATAGGTATTTGAGTGTTTACTTTCACAGGACCATTAGCAGGTACAGGGGCTTGAACCGGTGTCGATAAAGCCTTGACGATATTTGGTTGCGGTGCCGTTGGCGCTACAGATTGAGCCGCCGTTTGAGCTGCTATCGATTGAGATGCTGTTTGCTGTGCTACCACTGGTTTTGGTGCTTGTTTAGGCGCATCCGGTTGTTGACGTGCCACACGAGCCGCCGCCAAGATACCTGGGTTGCGATATAATAGCTGACCACCTTCGGTAGACAATTTTTGATCGTAATAATATACATCAGCGTTGTAATACTCACTGCCACTGGCCACATCATAACGCAAACCAATCATAGTATATACCGTAAAATGTAGCAACCCGTCCGGTTTACTGCGATCAATCGAATCGCGGTCCACGTACCAGTTATTGCCATTATAGGTGAAAGCATAAATATCTTGCCGAGCATCGGCATTGGGTATAACAGATATAAACAGCGCGGCTACAAACATAGCCACTGCGCATATACGTTGAAACATGAGGCCTCCTCATTATGAATTACTACCTATATTAATACTATATATATTATATGAATCACATTTTAATATATACATTAATATATACTAATGGTAGGTAGATTATGTAAGTATAAAAATGATTGTATACGATTTAACAACTTATTATACCACATTTTCTGAGATTGCGTTCCTCTGACATCCCTACTTGGAATTAGAACAGGCCTGTAGTATTGATGGGCCCCTTTGATACTGCTCCTAAAATTAGAACAGGCCTGTAGTAATTTCCGAACCTTCGTACATACTCTTTTAAAATTAGAACACGCCTGTTCTAATTCTAGAGACACTATATAATTGATTAAGTTTATTTGGATTTGACGATATATATAATTTTCCTTATAATAAAAGAAGATAGCCAAGCGAGTAGTTCCGTCAGGCTCATCTCAAAAAATACGAAAGTGATGAAATGGCCTTTCAGTTACCTAGTTACCTTAGGATAACGAAGGGCTATTTGTCTTTTCCAAGACAAATAAGAGAAGCTAATTATAAAGAGAACTTTTGTTTTACGCAATAAGTATCTATAAATACAGATATACGAGTTAAAATTATAAAAGCCCCAGAGTACTAATGACTAATATATACAGCTATTAGTGCTCTGGGGCTATTTATATATCAACTATATCCTCAGATTGTTTTAGGTAAACATATCTTAGAATTTATGTGTAAATCCAGCGTTTACAGACCAGCCTGCTTTATAGTCGCCAGATAATCCGGTGCTAATATCAGCATAAAGGCTGTTGTTAGCATTGATGCCATAGCGGCCACCGAATGCAAGGTCAGTCCATGTCCCTTTAAGGTCTTGTTCTGTGGATTTCACAGTAGAAGTACTTGTGTATGTAGTTTTTACCGATCCAGAGAAGGCATGGTTAACGCCGACACGAGTATAGATACTCCCTGAGCCAAAGGTCTTACCAATCTCAAGGCCAAGACCGCCAGCAGTGCTGCTTACGCCAGCTTGGTCTACATGCATGGTGCCTGCATTAAAGCTATCTCCACCAAAGTGAGTATAGCTCAATTGTGCTTGAGGTTCGATGTATACACCATTTTGTAATTTCACAGTTTTACCATAGCGAGCACCGATAGTGTATGCATTAGCCTTCGTTTCGCCAGATAGGCTTTCACCAATTTCATTACGAGCTGTGAAAGTATTCGTTACACGACCAACTTGGGATTCAAGTTGAATATATTGATCTCGGCCGAAATCTTTTAAACCATAGACGCCAACAGCAAAGGCCTTTTCTTTGCCAGAGCCATTGAATACATAATCATCATGGCCACGAAGGTAAGACACTTGACCGCCTACGGTCCAACCGCTACCAGTTTTAGCGTCGTAACCACCTTGAAGGCGTGTATAGGTTGTGTCGGTATCAATACCTTGTGCATCATAGCTATATTGACCGCCACCGATATGGGCCCAAATACCTGTTGTTGCACCTTGTTGCAATGCACGAGGACGGTAAGTATTTGTTAATGTGCGCCAGCCGTTGATGTTGCTCATAATCGCAGAACGAGTACCACGCATATGCGGAGTATCATATGCCGTTGATTGGGCTGGTGCCGGTTGCGGTGCTGGTGTTGGCGCCGGTTGTGGTGCCGGTGTTGGTTGTGGCGCCGGTGTTGGCGTTGGTGCCGGTTGTGGCGCCGGTGTTGGCGTTGGTGCCGGTTGTGGTGCCGGTGTTGGCGTTGGCGCTGGTTGCGGTGTAGGTGTTACTGTTGTATTACCGTATACATATTTACCTTGACCATTTTGATCCGCTTGCCATGTAATAGCACCTTCTTTAGCATAACCAGATGTTAATACCTTAAAACGGCCAGATTCAGCACCTTCAGAAGCAATAGCTACTGTGCCTTCAAGGTTTCTTTCACCAGTCACATAGTTATGATAATACACCTTATGTGCAAGATTATCTAAAACCTTGTTTACATTATCCTCAGTAGACAAGTCTAGTCCTTTACGGCTGGTATATAGATGAGCGCCAGAATTAGGGGCTGCACTTGTGATATGAATGTCACCACCCCAGAAGGAATCAGCCGTTAAACCATTATATGTTGTGGTTGGCGGTGTATATTCTGGATCTTCGGTATCTGCATATTCATCATTAGGATCATAAATAAAATTCACATGGCCTTCGAGCTTATCAATATACAGTTTATTATGCTCATTTTGCTCTACTATATTTTGAAAATTTCGATTCGTAGAACCAACGAGTCGATGTACACGGCTAGGCATAGTACTACTATCAAGGTTAGTACCATCAAGTCCACCTTGATATAATAGCTCCCAAGCCCCTCTTTCACCAAGGAACACATTGATATGATTATATTTTCTGTCATTTTCATCAGCTAAATTGAAAGCTAGCCCAGACCAATTGGATTCCTCACCATCTATACCGATATTAATGGTTGAGCTATGAATTGGATCATGTTTAACTATAACATCGCCTTCAACGAATATTTTATCACCCGTAAATTCGCCGTGATGATCATGGACGCCTATATTAATTGTGCCCCCTTGAGCAAGGGCAACAGGTGTATTCACTCTACCAGAATTATATACACCTTTTTTCAATTTAATGTCTCCACCATTTTTACTGGTAGCAAATGCACTATGACCATAGCCAATATTAGAATACCCGTCTTCAATAATAACCATACCACCATTCGCTACTATAGAAGATATATTTTTATCGTATTCTGGGAATACACGTATCATATCATCACTGTTAGCTACAAAATCTGTATTATCAGTATACGGAGCGGTATAGGCCGCATCTACCATCATATTAGGCATTACAGATCCAGCAATCGCCAGTGCCACAGCTAGCGATAGCTTTGCTTTACTTACATGTCTCATAAAAATCCTCTCACTCTCACAATATAAATAAACTATAAATTATCTTAAATTATAATTTATAGTTTGTCGTTTGTAAATATGAGAGAAATAAAATTAGTATAGACCTGTACTATCTGTTGATTCCATTAACATACTTTTTAAAATTAGTACAGGCCTGTAGTATTGCCTGGACCCTTTAATACCTCTCCTAAAAAATAGAACAGGCCTGTTCTATTTCTGGAGAGACCATATCAGGCTATCTTACAAATTAGAACAGGCCTGTTCTATTTCTAGAGACACTATATCAAGCTATCTTACAAATTAGAACACGCCTGTTATATTTCTAGAGACACTATATCAGGCTATCTTATTAATTACTACAGGCGTGTTCTAATTTAAAATCCCCTTGATAAGTACCGAGATACTCATCAAGGGGATTGTTTTAGTTATGGAAAAGACAAATAGCCCTTCGTTATCCTAGGATAGCTAGTGAGCTCAAGTCACATTTTACGCTTTAAATATAACGCCATTATGCTCTAGTTGTTCCACCGTTTTTTTACCAATGCCTGGTAGCATCAATACTTCTTGTTTAGTAACTGTTTTAAAATCAGCTACTGTATATAAGCCGGCTTGTGAAAGTGTAATTTGTGCACCAAACCGTATATTGTCATATACCGGATTTCCTCGCACAGCCACACCTTTAGCAACCTCTACGGTACTCATATGAGCTGTCTCGCATTTTCCTATATAACTATCATTAGAGTACCGATTCACAACAATTAGACCGGTAACACATTCATACGCATCATATAAAGTCTGCCATAATGGGCTTTCAAAACTCACCAATTGAGTCGGTAAAAATGAGATAGCAGTATATAAGCTTATTAATTCCCGTGGATCAAAATCTATATCAATCACTTGGTCTACCATATACATAATGGTCTCCAAATGGTCTTCCACAAAATCGTTCCACCGCGTTGCATCTTGTAATAACCAATCAATATCTTCATATTCGTCAACAAGATCTGCTAATACATCATAGGCAATCTTACTTTCACCACACTGCAAAGCCAATAAAATATACAACATATGCATCGGCAACATGATATCCGGTGCCTGATTAAATGCATTTTGTATATCATCGCAACATGCGAGATAGCGTTGATATACCTTGCGACCACGATTCCAGTCGGCCGCGCCACAACAAGCAACCATCATGTACACAAGGAATCCTGAATGGTCTTGCTTGTCCCCGTGAAAGACAGGAGTAAAGCATGCAATCGCATCATTATACATATTGTATTCTAAATATATCATCCCCATATCGATGAGGCATCGCATATAAGGACGAGCCTCGATTATATGCCAATCCATTTTCTTAGGTTTTTTCAACGATTCTACTAGCTGTTTTAGCTGATGAAGTTGAAAACTTGGATGCAACTCAAGAGCTATAAGTTCCCGTTTAGCATCTACTTCATCAGGACATAACGCAAGAATCTTATTGTAGAATTTCTTTGATTCCTCAGTCGTATCAGCCTCTTTTGCAGCCTCGTATAAATCACGTAATTTCATTTCTATCGTATCATTAAAATCACCACGATTATATTGAGTCATAAATGCTTCTATCAAATCCTCAATAGATTTGAATTCAGCCTCATGTTCAGATACAAATTGTTTCTGTAAACGTAATAATAACTCACTTTGAAAGCGAAACATAGAGTATCTCCTTATACATATAAACGTAAAAACACTACTTATCTGTAATATATCACGAGAGGGTATATTAATTCTAGAGGTAAGGCCTTGTTCTATTAATATCTCATCTGAAAATTAGTACAGGCCTGTAGTATTGACGAAGCCCTTTAATACCTCTCCTAAAAATTAGAACAGGCCTGTTCTAATTCTGGAGAGACCATATCAGGCTATCTTACTAATTAGAACACACCTGTTCTAATTCTAGAGACACTATATCAGGCTATCTTACAAATTAGAACACGTCTGTTCTAATTCTAGAGATACTATATCAGGCTATCTTACTAATTACTACAGGCGTGTTCTAATTTAAAATCCCCTTGATAAGAGTACCAAGTACTCATCAAGGGGATTGTGTTAGTTATGAACGATACCAATCATCATATTAGAATTGGTAGTTAAGGTCTACGCGGTAGTAGTTGGAAAGTTTTTCGTTATCGCCAGTAGCCTTGTTTGTTTTGTTGTTGAAGCCGTAGTATGCTGTTAAGCCCACGTTCTTTTGTAATGCGTAATCAGCAGTTAATAACCAGCCTTTGAAGCCTTGGTAGTTCATTGCACTAATTGTACCAGCTGGTGTAGCCATCCATGCGGTATTAGTTAGATCGTAAGCGATGTCCCATGTGGAGGATGCAGCGCCTAAGTTTTGGCCGAAGTTGAAGTATTGTGCTTTTACGTCCCAAGAACCGCGTTTTGCTTGGTCGTAGTCACCATAGCCAAGGCCAGCAGTCCATGCAGAACCGTGAGAAACGCCAGCTGCTTTCACCCATTCGCCACCAACCCAAACTTTATCAAAGTTCATGTCTGTGCTGAAGCCATACATGTTTCTAAGTGCGTCACCACTGGATTTGTGCGCATTTCTACGGGCATAGAAGCCGCCAAGGTTTACATGTTTATTAAGTTGACCTTTAACGCCTGCATAGGTGAAAGTTTTGTTAGATTTTTTAGTTAAGCCGTCAAAAGCGCCTGCCACAGCATAGCCGTAGGCTGCTTGGAATTGAACTTTGTCGTTGCCTGCATTGAATTGAACGCCGTCGAATGTGTCATCGTAAATCAAACCGTTGCCGAGCATTTGATCGAAGCGACCAGCTTTCACAGACACGCGTTCACCAAATTTGTGATTTACATAAGCGCGATCGATAGTAGCCGTTGCATTACCACCATTAGTCGCATCGCCAAATTCAAAGTCCCCAGAAGTTACGCGAACGACAGCGTCTGTGCGGTCATTCACCTTCGCATTGAATTGAATGCGAGCACGCGCGTCGAATTGGGAACCTTTGCTGTAATCGCCCATAGCATTTACATAGTTACCATCTTTCTTTTGGGAACCAAGATAACGAAGACGCATATCGCCGGTTACTTTCACATTACCTACGCGGTCCTCTAAACGAGCCACGCGAACGCCCAAGTTATTCAATTCGTTAGAGAATTCATCAGCCAAACGGTTAATCAAGGCTTGTTGTTCCGCATTCGCACGATCTTGGTTAGCGAGTGCTTTCGCCACCATTTGCGCCACTTGGAAACGAGTAATACCATTTTCGCCTCTGAAAGTACCATCTGGATAGCCAGTGATGATGCCAGTACTAGCCAATTGAGACACGGCTTGGTAGGCCCAAGAATCAGGGGTTACATCGGAAAATGGGTTCGCTGCAAACGCAGTTGTTACACCCAACACAGCTGTTGCTGCAAAGATAGCGGCAAATTGTTTTTTCATAACTATACCTCTCTCCAAAAAAGAAACATACACATCTGCAATTCGGCCCTACTAACACTGTATCTTCCTAACCCCTTATAAGTGATAACCGTTATATACAGAATATAACATAAGTATAACATACTATAACAAATATTTTATATTTCAGTGTAAAGTTCATTGGATTTTCATAGGATTGTAAAGGTAACCTCAACACCTGTAGAAAAACCGCAAATATAACAAAAAAGATGACGAAATATACATTTTATCATCTTATTTCGCCATCTGTTTGCATTGTATTAAGTTGTGCCAATCTATTGAATTAGAATTGGTAATTTAACTCTACGCGGTAGTAGTTAGCCAAGGATCGCTTATAACTAGCAAGTTCAGGTTTTGTTTTACCTTTGAACCCAGCATAAACGCTAAGGCCTAAATCATCTTGTAATGCATAGTCCACAGTACCGAGCCAACCTTTATAACCATGGAACCACAAGTGTCCATCACTTTTAACTTGTGTTGAATCATAGGCAAGGTTCCATTTGGAGGATACAGCGCCCATCTTCTCATCAATATTGAAGTATTGGGCTTTCACATCCCACGTGCCCTTTTTAGCTATATCATAATGACCATAGCCTGCACCGGCAGTCCACCCTGTGCCGCGGTCCGTATGAGCTGCTTTCAACCATTCGCCTCCAATCCAAACCTTATCAAAATTAATATCGGTATGGAAACCATAGAACTTTCTAAATGTGAAGCCCATATTATATGGTGAGTTCATACGAGCATAGAAACCACCCATGCTGATATGTTTATTGGGCTGACCTTTGAGGCTAGCATAGGTAACGGTATCATTCATATCTGCGGAGGTATTGGTAAACATTCCTTTTAAGAAATAGCCATGGGCCCCTTGGAATTGAATTTTATCGTTGCCGATGTTAATTTGAGCACCATCAAACGCATCGTCATAGAAATAACCATTGCCGATGACTTGGTTAAAGCGACCTACTTTTGCAGATACATATTTGCCGAATCGATGATCCACATAAGCGCGGTCGATGTAAGCTGCTCCAGTCGATTCACCTGTATTATCATCGTAAGTATTACCAAATTCAATAGAATCGGTCGTCATACGCACTACCGCATCAGTCTTGTCGTTAATTTTCGCATTGAATTGGACACGTGCACGCATATCAAATTGGGACTTTTTGCTATACTCCCCTTGGGTTCTTATGAAACCATCGTCCGTATCTTTAGTGCCAAGATACCGCAACCGTACATCGCCGGTTACTTTCACATTGCCCACGCGGTCCTCTAAGCGGTTAACGCGAACGCCCAAATTATTCAACTCATTGGAGAATTCATCAGCTAAACGATTAATCATCGCTTGTTGCTCTGCATTTGCACGGTCCTGATTGGCCATGGCCTTTGCAATCATTTGAGCCATTTCAAAACGGGTAATATCCTTTTGGCCTTTGAAAGTCCCATCTGGATAGCCATTAATGATACCTGCACTCGCCAATTGAGACACGGATTGATACGCCCAAGAATCTGGCGTTACATCAGAAAATGGATTAGCGCCGAAGGCAGTCGTTACACCCAACACAGCTGTTGCTGCGAACATAGCAGCCAATTGATGTTTCATAAATACCTCTCTTATACAGAAACTATATGTTACACACGCTATAGTCGCATGAATTAATATATAAGTACCCTCGTTTCCCTTATATACACACCATACAAACATAATATTTCTTTCTAGTATAACAATGAGAGCTAAATAATTG
>PPYF01158227.1_pt1 | contig 17434 bp, 12 predicted proteins | sample 1559871 | NCBI WGS metagenome assembly PPYF01 (sample SAMN08240021, study PRJNA423297) | Human gut metagenome, whole genome shotgun sequencing project.
CCCCAGCACAACCCATCTTTCCCCAGATAAATTCCCCTCGCCTATACCCCAATATTCCCCCCAACCCTACCCACCACCATTCCCATATATTCCAGAAAGTTTTATTCAATGCCTTTTTGTTATTCATCCGCTCCGCGGCAAAACATTAATTTCATCAATATTTTTATAACTTTACATTAATGAAAAGTTTTCTTTTTGCCGTTTATTCCAGGATTTTCCTCAGGCGTGAAGGGTTCCGGTAAACACTATTTTTACTAGTCGCTGTACGAGTCTTGATGGACATATTCACTCGATGAATTAACTCAGGAGAATACTTGTGACGACGTTAAAACCTTTGCTGGCCCGCAACCGCAGCTGGGCGCTGCAGAAGTGTCAGCATGATCCGGACTATTTCGAAAAATGGGTCGACGGGCAGCGGCCCCACTCGCTGTGGATCGGCTGCTCCGACAGCCGCGTGCCCGCCGAGGTGCTCACCGGCAGCCAGCCCGGCGAGCTCTTTGTCCACCGCAATATCGCCAACATGCTCGATCCCGCCGACGACAACGTCATGAGCGTCCTGCAGTATGCCCTCGACTACCTTGAGGTGGAGCGGGTGGTGCTCTGCGGCCACTACGGCTGCGGCGGCGTGCAGGCGGCGCTCTCCCTGCCCACTCTGCCGCTGGCGCAGGAATCCTCGGCGCTGGCTCGCCGCATCGGCCAGTTGCGCCGCACCCTGCATCACGAAATTGCGCAGATCGCCGATGGGTGTGGTGTTGAGGCCTCCCCCGGCGCCAGCGCCAGTTCCGACGCGGAGCCCTCTCGCCGTGCCCTTGATGCCCTGGTGGAAGCCAACGTTCGCGCCCAGTTCGCCCGTCTGCTGGAGAGTGAGCCGGTGCAAACGGTGCTCGCCAGCGGGCGGCCCCTCAGCCTGCACGGCTGCGTCTACGACCTGGCTTCCGGCCACTTAACCACCCTCGTCGAACACCTCTCACCGCAGGAGCACGCCCCATGAATACGTTTCGTCAGGACTCTCTCGCCGGCATCGTCGTCTTCCTTGTCGCCCTGCCGCTGTGCCTCGGCATCGCCCAGGCCAGCGGCTTACCGCCCTTCGTCGGCCTGCTGACCGGCATCATCGGCGGCCTGGTCGTCACCGCCCTCAGCCCCTCCCGCTTCGCCGTCAGCGGCCCCGCCGCCGGACTGGTCACCATCGTCGTCGCCGCTATTGAATCCCTGGGTTCCTTCTCCCTCTTCCTGATGGCGCTGGTACTGGCCGGCGTGCTGCAGCTGCTGTTCGGCATTCTGCGGGCCGGGCGCTTTATCTCGCTGGTTCCCGCCAGCGTCATCAAAGGCATGCTGGCGGCGATCGGCATCCTGCTGATTATGCAGCAGATCCCCGTCGCGCTCGGCACGGCGGAAGAGACCGGACTTGCCGAAGTGGTTCAGGGCAACGCCGCTTTCTCCGTCACTGCGTTTGCCGTCGCCGCGGGCGGCCTGCTCGTGCTCTGGCTGTGGGGCTCGCCGCTTATCCGCCGGGTGAAGAGCCTGCGCTGGATCCCCGGGCCGCTGATCGCCGTCCTGCTCGGCTGCGTGACCACCCTGCTGCTGACCCATTTTGCGCCGCAGCAGCTGGCCGCTCTGCCGCGTATTACCCTGCCGGCGTTCGGCAGCCTCGGCGACCTGCTGGGCGAGCTGGAATCTCCGGTGTGGAACGCGTGGCGCAATCCGTCGGTGTGGGTGGTGGCGGTAACCCTGGCGCTGGTCGCCAGCCTCGAAACCCTGCTGAGCCAGGAGGCGCTGAAAAAGCTGCGCCCGCAAAATCCGCCGCCTTCGCCGAACCGCGAAATGGTCGCCCAGGGCGTCGGCAACCTGCTCTCCGGCGTGCTGGGGGCGATGCCGATCACCGCGGTGATCGTCCGCAGCTCGGTGAACGTCAGCAATGGCGCGCAAAGTAAACTGTCGATCTTTATCCACGGCGTGCTGCTGCTGATCTGCGGCCTGTGGTTTAGCGGTCTGCTAACCTTAATCCCGCTCGCCAGCCTCGCCGCCGTGCTGCTGTATACCGGCTATAAGCTGGCGACCCCGCGGCTGTTCATCGAGCAGTTCCGCCAGGGGGCGGCGCAGTACGTTCCGTTCCTCGCCACCATCGGCGGGATTATCGCCTTCGGCATGCTGGCGGGGATCGGGATTGGTCTTGCCACCCAGATGGCGTTCAGCCTCTGGCGCAGCCATCGCCACTCGCTGCAGCTGGCGCGCTACGATGACCACTACGTGCTGCGCATCCAGCAGAATCTGACCTTTATGCACAATCCGCATCTGCTGGCCCTGCTGGCGAAGATTCCGGAAAAGAGCGTGGTGATCGTCGAGCACGACAGCGTCGGCTATCTCGACCCGGACGTGCGGGCGGTGCTGGATGATTTTGCCGAGAACGCCCCGCAGCGCGGCATCCGCCTTAATCAGTGGCCGCTGGCCAGCCGCTGACCTTAACGGGCGGCTGGTCCGCCCGCTTCGCGACCCCTCCGATTGCCAAGCGCCGGGGAATACCATGCTCTACACTTTCTGGGTTATCACGCCAACCCCAAGGAAATGAACATGAGCATCATTAAAAGCTACGCCGCCAAAGAAGCGGGCGCCGATCTGTCGCTGTGGGAATACGATGCCGGCGAGCTGCAGCCGGAAGATGTTGAAGTTGAAGTGGAATACTGCGGGATCTGCCATTCGGACCTGTCGATGATCGACAACGAATGGGGGATGTCGAGCTACCCGCTGGTGGCCGGCCATGAGGTGATTGGCCGGGTGGCGGCGCTGGGCAGCGCGGCGCAGGATAAAGGGCTGAAGATTGGCCAGAAGGTCGGCATCGGCTGGACGGCGCGCAGCTGCGGCCATTGCGACGCCTGCATCAGCGGCAACCAGATCAACTGTCTGGAAGGCTCGGTGCCGACCATTCTCAATCGCGGCGGCTTCGCCAATAAGCTGCGCGCCGACTGGCAGTGGGTGATCCCCCTGCCGGAGAGCATCGATCTGGCGTCCGCCGGCCCGATGCTGTGCGGCGGCATCACCGTCTTTAAACCGCTGCTGACCCACCACGTTACCGCCACCAGCCGCGTCGGGGTGATCGGCATCGGCGGCCTCGGCCATATAGCCATTAAGCTGCTGCGGGCGATGGGCGCGGAAGTGACCGCCTTCAGTTCCAACCCGGCGAAAGAGCAGGAAGTGCTGGCGATGGGCGCCGATCGCGTGGTCAACAGCCGCGATCCTGAAGCCTTAAAAGCGCTGGCCGGTCAGTTCGACCTGATCATCAACACCGTGGCGGTGGACCTCGACTGGCAGCCGTACTTCGAAGCCCTGGCTTACGGCGGCAACTTCCACACCGTCGGCGCGGTGATGAAGCCGTTCCCGGTGCCGGCCTTTACCCTGATCGGCGGCGACCGCAGCATCTCCGGCTCGGCGACCGGTAATCCGTCCGAACTGCGCACGCTGATGAAGTTTGCCGGGCGCAGCAAAGTGGCTCCGACCACCGAGCTGTTCCCGATGTCGCAGATTAACGAAGCGCTGAAGCACGTTCGTGAAGGCAAAGCCCGCTACCGCGCGGTGCTGAAAGCCGACTTCTGATCCTTCTCTCCCGCCGGGCGGCCCGCTCGCCCGGCGTTTTCCCCGTCGCTTCATCAAACCGTCATCTCCCCGCCATGCCTCTGTAGTCATTGCTTCCCACAATCCGGGCTTCGATAAATGGCTGAACGAGATGCGCGTCACCATGAGAAAGACCTGGCTTCCCTGGCTGATCCTGTCGCCTTCCCTGCTGTTTTTACTGCTGTTTACCTGGTTCCCGCTGGGGCGTTCGGTGTATGACAGCCTGTTTGATACCCGCATGGCCAGCGACGGCGCACAGTACGTCGGGCTGGATAACTTCGCCCGCCTGTTTGCCGATAACGTCTTCTGGCAGTCGCTGGGCAATAACCTGCTCTATATCCTGCTGACGGTGGTGCCCGGGGTGACCCTCGCCCTGCTGCTGGCGGTCGCCCTGAGCGAGAACCATCGCGTCAACCGCTGGCTGCGCACCGCCTTTTTCTTCCCGATGATTATCCCGATGGTCAGCGCCGCCGCGCTGTGGCTGTTTATCTTTATGCCCGGCCTCGGCCTGCTCGACCACTATCTGGCGAAGCTGTTCGGGCCGATGAACAACAACTGGCTGGGGCGCAGCAACAGCGCGCTGCTTGCCCTGGCGCTGATCGGCGTGTGGAAGTTCGCCGGCTACTACATGCTGTTTTTCCTCGCCGGGCTGCAGAGCATTCCGTCCTCGACGCGGGAAGCGGCGCTGATGGAGGGGGCTACCCGCACGCAGGTCTTTTTTAAGGTCACGCTACCGCTGCTGCGCCCGACGCTGAGCTTTGTGATCACCACCGCGCTGATCTACTCCATCACCCAGATCGACCACGTGGCGGTGATGACCCGCGGCGGGCCGGACAACGCCACCACCGTGCTGCTCTATTACATCCAGAATCTCGCCTGGGATACCCACGACCTCGGTAAAGCCTCCGCCGCCACCTTCCTCACCCTGGCCGGGCTGTTCGCCTTCTCGCTGATTAACCTGAAACTGCTGGAGAAAGGAGCCCACTATGAGCGCTGAAATCTCGCCGCTGCTGGTCCGCACGCCCGCCGCCGCCCGTCCGCTGTGGCTGCGCCTGCGCCGCTCGTCGCCCTTTACGCTCACAGTATTAATGTGCTGCCTGGCGCTGCTGTGGGTCAGCCCGTTTATCTGGATGCTGGCGACCTCGTTCAGCGCTACCACCTTCGGCGACGATATGGCGTCGCTTCTGCCCCGCCTGCCGCTGACCCTCGATAACTTCCGCGACGCCTGGAACAGCGCCGACTGGCTGAGCCTGTACGCCAACACCCTTATCTTCACCTTCGGCACCTTCTGCGTGCAACTGTTGACCATCACCACCGCCGGGTACGTCTTCGCCTGCCACGAGTTTCGCGGCAAGCAGACGCTGTTTCTCCTGTTCCTGGTGCAGCTGATGATCATGCCGGTGGTGATGATGGTGCCGAACATGCTGACCCTGAAAACCTTCGGCCTGCTCAACACCCTCACCGGGGTGATGATGCCCTACTTCACCTCGGCGTTCGGCGTGTTCCTGATGCGTCAGGCGTTCCTCGCCATTCCGAAAGAGCTGGAGGAGGCCGCGCTGATGGAGGGCTGCCGCTGGTGGCAGGTGCTGTTCCGCGTGCTGCTGCCGATGTCCTGGCCGTCGGTGCTGGCCTTCGCCACCGTCAGCATTACCTACCACTGGAACGAGTACCTGTGGCCGCTGATGATGCTCAACGATCCCGATAAGCAGGTGCTGACCGTCGGGCTGGTCTCCTTCGCCATGGGCGCCGAATCCGGCGGCCAGTGGGGCACCATCGGCGCCGGGACGCTGATGGTCTGCCTGCCGCTGATGCTGGCGTTCATCCTTTTTCAGAAACAGTTCCTGCGGAGCTTCGGCTTCTCCGGGATCAAATAAGGAGTGATTCATGCTGTTAGCGCACATTTCCGATACCCATTTCCGCAGCCGCGGCGAGAAGCTGTACGGCTTTATCGACGTCAATGCCGCCAACGCCGACGTGGTCTCCCAGCTTAACGCGCTGCGCGAGCGCCCGGACGCGGTGGTGGTGAGCGGGGATATCGTCAACTGCGGCCGCCCGGAGGAGTATCAGGTGGCCCGCCAGATCCTCGGCAGCCTGAACTATCCGCTGTATCTGATCCCCGGCAACCACGACGACAAAGCCCATTTTCTCGAGCATCTTCACCCGCTGTGCCCGCAGCTGGGCAACGATCCGCAAAATATGCGCTATGCGGTGGATGACTTCGCCACCCGCCTGCTGTTTATCGATTCCAGCCGCGCCGGCACCTCGAAGGGCTGGCTGACCGACGAGACCATCGGCTGGCTGGAAGCCCAGCTGTTCGAGGGCGGCGACAAACCGGCGACAATCTTTATGCACCACCCACCTCTGCCGCTGGGCAATGCGCAGATGGACCCGATCGCCTGCGAAAACGGCCACCGTCTGCTGGCGCTGGTGGAGCGTTTCCCGTCGCTGACGCGCATCTTCTGCGGCCATAACCACAGCCTGACCATGACCCAGTATCGCCAGGCGCTGATCTCCACCATTCCCGGCACCGTCCATCAGGTGCCGTACTGCCACGAAGACACCCGGCCCTATTACGACCTCTCCCCGGCTTCATGCCTGATGCACCGCCAGGTCGGCGAGCAGTGGGTGAGCTACCAGCACTCGCTGGCCCACTACGCCGGGCCGTGGCTGTACGACGAAAACATCAGTTGCCCAACGGAAGAGCGCTAACCGCCATGCTCAGTCTGCAAAACATCAGTAAACGTTTCGACGGCAAGCCGGCGCTCAGCGCCCTGTCGCTGGATATTCACGAAGGCGAATTCGTGGTGCTGGTCGGCCCGTCGGGCTGCGGGAAAAGCACCCTGCTGCGCCTGCTCGCCGGCCTGGAGCCGGTTAGCGAAGGCCAAATCTGGCTGCATGATGAGAACATCACCGCCGCCACGCCGCGCGAGCGAAACTTCGCGATGATCTTCCAGAACTATGCCCTGTTTCCGCATCTGTCGGTGCGCGACAACATCACCTTCGGCATGAAGGTGCGCAAGGAAGAGAAAAGCAGCTGGCAGCCGCGGGTGGACAACGTGGCGCAGATGCTGCAGCTGGAGGCGCTGCTCGACCGCAAACCGGCGAAGCTCTCCGGCGGCCAGCGCCAGCGGGTGGCGATGGCCCGGGCGATCGTGCGCAATCCGCGGCTTTTCCTGATGGACGAGCCGCTCTCCAACCTCGACGCCCGTCTGCGCAGCGAAGTGCGCGACAGCATTATGGCCCTCCATCAGCAGCTGAAAACCAGCACCATCTATGTGACCCACGACCAGACCGAGGCGATGTCGATGGCCGACCGCATCGTGGTGATGAACGGCGGCCACGTGCAGCAGGTCGGGCGCCCGGAGTATCTGTACGCCAACCCGGCCAACCTGTTCGTCGCCGGGTTTATCGGTTCGCCGGCGATGAACCTGCTGTCGCTGCCCTGCGCCAACGGTGAAGTACTGTTGGGAGAACAGCGCCATCCGTTGCCGCCGCGCCACCGGGAGCAGACCCGCGTCTGGCTGGGCGTTCGCCCGGAACATATTACCGACCGCGTGGAGGAGGGCCATCTGCGCCTGCCGGCCACCGTTCTGCAACGAGAACTGATGGGGGCCGACTACCTGCTCCACGTCAGCACCCCGATCGGCACCCTGCGCTTTAGCCGCCGCCACCGCGGCACGGTGCCGGAGAAAGGCGAGTCGCTACCGATCGGCTTTTCGCCTGCCGATGTGCATCTTTTTCATGCTGAGACCCAGCATAATTTACTGATGGAGACAGATCATGTTTAAACCTTTTACGGTAGTCGCGGTTGGCCTCAGTCTTGCCCTGAGCGGCGCGGCGCTGGCGAAAGAGAAAATAGACTTCATGTTCCCGGCGCCGGTGGACGGCAAGCTGACCATGGAGATGACCCGCGTCATTAAGCAATTCAACGACTCGCAGCAGGATGTCGAAGTACGCGGCATCTTCACCGGCAACTACGACACCACCAAGATCAAAGCCGAATCGGCGCAGAAGGCCGGCCAGCCGCCGGCGCTGGTGATCATGTCCGCTAACTTCACCACCGATCTGGCGCTGAAGGATGAGATCCTGCCGATGGATGAGCTGTTTAAATATGGCGATCAGAAGGCCGGCGATTTTCTGCAAAAGGAATTCTGGCCCGCGATGCATAAGAACGCCCAGGTGATGGGCACCACCTATGCGATCCCGTTCCATAACTCGACGCCGATCCTCTACTACAACAAGACGATGTTCGATCGGGCCGGGATCAAACAGCCGCCGCAGACCTGGGCCGCGCTGCTGGCCGATGCCAAAAAGCTGACCGACGAGAGCACAGGCCAGTGGGGGATCATGCTGCCGTCGACCAACGACGACTACGGCGGCTGGATCTTCTCGGCGCTGGTGCGCGCCAACGGCGGGAAATACTTTAACGAAGACTATCCGGGCGAGGTCTATTACAACTCGCCGACCGCCATCGGCGCCCTGCGCTTCTGGCAGGATCTGATCTACAAGGACAAGGTGATGCCGTCCGGGGTGCTGAACTCGAAGCAGATCAGCGCCGCGTTCTTCTCCGGCAAGCTCGGGATGGCGATGCTCAGCACCGGCGCGCTGGGCTTTATGCGCGAGAACAGCAAAGATTTTGAGCTTGGGGTGGCGATGCTGCCGGCCAAAGAGCAGCGCGCGGTGCCGATCGGCGGCGCCAGCCTGGTGAGCTTTAAAGGCATCAACGACGCGCAGAAGAAAGCGGCGTATCAGTTCCTGACCTATCTGGTGAGCCCCGAGGTGAACGGCGCGTGGAGCCGCTTCACCGGCTATTTCTCGCCGCGCAAGGCGTCATACGATACGCCGGAGATGAAGGCCTATCTGCAGCAGGATCCGCGGGCGGCGATCGCCCTTGAGCAGCTGAAGTACGCCCATCCGTGGTACTCCACCTGGGAGACCGTGGCGGTGCGTAAGGCGATGGAGAACCAGCTGGCGGCGGTGGTTAACGATGCCAAAGTGACGCCGGAAGCGGCGGTGCAGGCGGCGCAGAAGGAAGCCGACGCGCTGATGAAACCTTATGTGGATAAGACCGCGCTGGCGGAAGTGAAGTGACGCTTTACCCGTCATCGTCATCCTCACCCCGGCCCTCTCCCTGAGGGAGAGGGAACTGTCCGGCGCTGTGGTTAAGCCCTGGGCCCGGGAGAGGGAACTGTCCGGCGCCGTGGTTGAGCCCTGGGTCCGGTTGAGGAAGGAAAAAAAGCAGGCCATACCCGGTATGGCCTGAAAATGTCACAACGATTAGATCCCTGCCGTTTCGCGGATATATTTGCGCGCTTTGACGGCGTATTCGAAAGGATTGGCCAGAGCAGGATCCTGCTCGGCTTCCACTACCATCCAGCCTTTATAGCCAAAGTCGTCCAGCAGCTTGAACACCGGACGGAAATCGATCACCCCGTCGCCCGGGACGGTGAAGGTGCCTTTTTTCACGCCGTCGAGGAACGACAGGCCGTCGCGGCGCAACTGGTCGATCACCGGCGGGCGGACGTCCTTCAGATGGACGTGGTTGATGCGCGGCAGATACTTTTTGAGGATCGCCAGCATCGGCGCTTCGCCGCCTTCGGAATACCAGGCGTGGCCGGTATCGAACAGCAGGAAGACGCGCTCGTCCACCAGCGACATAAATTTGTCGATTTCCGCGGTGGTCTGAATGCCGGTGCCCATGTGGTGATGCAGACAGACCTGCATCCCCTTCTCCGCCGCCAGGCGGCCGAGGGTGTTATAGCCTTCCGCTACCCGCTGCCACTCCTCTTCGCTGAAGCACGGCTTCGCATCGCCGAGGATCGGTTTATCCAGCCCCTGGATGCTGCCGCTCTGCTCGGAGCAGCCAATCACTTTCGCGCCCATCGCATGAAGGAAGTTCATGTGATTGACGAATTCATCAATGGTTTTTTCCCGTTGGCCGTTGGCGAAAAAGGTGCTGAACCAGGCGTTGCAGATCTGAATGCCGCGAATATCCAGCATCGGCTTGAGAACCGCCGGGTCGCGCGGATATTTGCTGCCGACTTCGCTACCGGTAAAGCCGGCCAGCGCCATTTCGCTGACGATCTGCTGGAAGGTGTTTTCGCTGCCGAGCTCCGGCATATCATCGTTAGTCCAGCCGATTGGGGCGATAGCCAGTTTGACGTTATCTTTGTTCATAGTAGGGCTCCTGCCGCTGCGCCTTACCGGCGCAGCAATTCACGTTCAATAAGTTCACGGGTTTCCACTGCCTGGTATTTCATTTTTTCCGGGTAGCCAAACAGCGAGGTGGCGACAATCGGCTCCCCGCCGACCTTGAAGGTCTGCTCGGCGAATTTCATTTCGCGCAGGGTGCGGAATAGCGCGTCGAAATCCACATCCCCTTCCCCGACGCCTACGTGCTGGTGCACCACGGCATCCACGCCCGGCGGGTTAACGATATAGCGGCAATGTTTCGTATGATTGCGGGTATCCGCAATCAGGACATGGGAGAGATCGCTCCCGGCATAGCGCAGCATGCTCGCCACGTCGCCGACGCCTTTGTCGTAGAAAAAGGTGTGCGGCACGCTGTAGACGTACTTCACGTTATCGCTGCGGAACGACTTCACAATATCGACGGTTTCATTGTTCTCTTCGCAGAAATCCCAGGGATGCGCCTGGATCTCCACGCGGATGCCTTCCCGCTCAAAAATCGGCAACAGCTCTTCCATTGAGCGATAGAACATTTCATCGCAGATCTCAGGCTGATTCGGATCGCCGGAGAACTCGGTGTTGATCACCTGAACGCCCATCTCCACCGCAATTTCCACCAGCCGTTTCCAGTTTTTCACCGCCGCCTGACGGCGCAGTTCGTCCGGGCCGGACCAGCGGTAGACGCAGATAAACGACGACAGCTCAAGGCCGGTATCGCGCAGCGCCTGCTTGTACTCCGCCATGATCTCCCGGCTGGCGCGCGGGTGCTTGTAGAACGGGTTAATCTGCGGGTGCGGCGACTGTTCAATGTACTTGTAGCCCCACTCCGCTACCTGATGGACCATGCGGGTGATCCCGAGGTCCTTAATGACATCCACATCAAAAGCAATTTTCATCGTCGTTACCTGTGCAAAGAAGTTCCGTCAGCAAAACGTGCTTAACGTTTGTAGAATGCCGGGCACTCAGGCAGCGTCACTTCAACCGGCTCGCTGGTTCCCTGCGCTTTAATGCAGGCGTCCGCCGCCACCGACGCCGCGTAGCCGTCCCAGGCCGACGGGCCGTGCAGCTGGCCGGCTTTGACGTCGTTGATAAAGGCCTGCAGCTCGACGTCGTAGGCTTTGATAAAGCGGTCTTTCCAGTCGGTGAGAATGGCGGTCGACAGGCTGGCGGACTTGCGCATCTGGACGGCCGACGGCTCCGGCAGACGGGCAATCCCGGTTTCGCCGACCACTTCGCACTGGATGTCATACCCGTACTGGCAGTTCACGAACACCTCGACGTCGATCAGGGTGCCTTTTTTGGTTTCAAAGGAGACGATCTGCGGATCTTTCAGGCGCGCATGGGTGTGCGAGGTGGAGCGCGGGAAGCGCACCTGCACGGAACGGTAGTCATCGTTCAGCAGCCAGCGCAGCACGTCCAGCTCGTGGATCAGGGTGTTGGTGATCGCCATATCGGTGGTGTAGTTCTCGCCGACCGACTGGTTGCGGTGGGCGCAGCGCAGCATCAGCGGTGCGCCGATATCGCCATCGTCGATCACTTTTTTCAGCGCCAGATAGCCTTCGTCGTACGGGCGCATAAAGCCAACCTGTACCAGACGGATGGCATCGACATCGCTGGCGTTAATCACGTCGTGGCCGTCGGCGTAGACTTCCGCCTGCACGCCCGGCAGCGCGACCGCCGCGCGGGCGTTGTCGGCATTGATATCAGACACCGCCACAACGGTGGCGCCCTGCAGAACCTGGGTGCAGCGACGGATGTGTTCTTTACCGATAGCGCCAGCGCCGATGACACCTAATTTGAGCGACATAATGGTTTTCTCCGTAAGTCTGTAGGATTCAGGGTAGAGGTTCGTTTTAGTAATCACGCGCCTGGGCGCGCTTTTCATTAATCATTTGCGCCACCTTGCGGATCCGCTCAGAGAGCGCCGTCTGGGCGACCCCAACGTTCCACCAGCTGCCGTATTTGTGCACCATGGTCTTCGGTAGCACTTTAATATCAATCAGGGTGCTGACCGTTTCGCGACGGGCGGCGTCCAGCGCGTGGCGCAGTTCGTCCAGGGTGGTGACGCGCCAGGTTTTGCAGCCGTAGCCGGCGGCGATGGTGGCGAAGTCCACCGGCACCAGGCCGCCCTGCAGCTGGCCGGTTTCCGGCTGGCGGTAGCGGAACTCGGTGCCGAAGCTGTCCATCCCGTGCTCCATCTGCAGGTTGTTGATGCAGCCATTGGCCATGTTGTCGAACAGCACGACGTTGATCTTCGCCCGCTCCTGCAGAGAGGTGACCAGCTCAGAGTGCAGCATCATGAACGAGCCATCGCCGACCAGGGAGTAGACTTCGCTCTGCGGCTGCGCCAGCTTCACGCCCAGCGCCGCGTTGACTTCGTATCCCATGCAGGAGTAGCCGTACTCCACGTGGTAGGTGTTTTCCGCGCGGTTGCGCCAGACGCGCTGCAGATCGCCTGGCAGGCTGCCCGCCGCCGCGACGATCACCGCCTCGGCCGGCAGCGTTTCATTCAGTACCCCAAGGACGCTGCTCTGGGTCAGGGTGGAGTCGGTGATCTGGCGGAACTCGCGATACACCGATTCGCGATCGAGGTGATCGTCGATCTCCGGCACAAAGGATTTCTCCTGCCACACCGCCTGGTAGACGCGCTGGGTCTCTTTTAACTGACGGCTCTGCACGCTCTCGATCTGCGCGCCCCAGCCGGCCTGCCAGCCGCTGTCCGCCAGCGCCGCGTCGAGAGCGGTCATCGCTTCCCGGGCGTCCGCCAGCATGGCAATGCCGTCCAGCTTCCAGGCGTCGAAGTTGCTGACGTTAATATTCAGGAAACGCACCTCCGGGTGCTGGAAAATCCATTTCGAGGCGGTGGTAAAATCGCTGAAGCGGGTGCCGACGCCGATCACCAGGTCGGCCTCTTTCGCCAGCAGGTTCGCCGCCAGGCAGCCCGTTTCGCCGACGCCGCCGACGTTCAGGGGGTGAGACGAGACCACCGTCCCCTTCCCGGCCTGGGTTTCGGCGAAGGGCATCCCGTAGCGCTCGGCGAAACGGGACAGCGCTTCGCCCGCACCGGAGTATTTCACCCCGCCGCCGCAGACGATCAGCGGTTTACGGCTGGCTTTGATGGCCGCCACGGCGTCCGCCAGCTGCGCGGCGCTGGCCGGGCGGCGGTCGAGACGGTGCACGCGGCGCGCAAAGAAGGATTCCGGGTAATCCCAGGCTTCGCCCTGCACGTCCTGCGGCAGGCACAGCGTCACCGCGCCGGTTTCCGCCGGGTCGGTCAGGACGCGCATGGCGTTGATGCAGGCGCTCATCAGCTGTTCCGGGCGGGTAATGCGGTCCCAGTATTTGCTGACTGCGCGGAAGGCGTCATTGGTGCTGATGCTGAGATCGTAGCTCTGTTCAATCTGCTGGAGCACCGGATCCGGCTGGCGGGTGGCGAAGACATCGCCCGGCAGCAGCAGCAGTGGGATGCGGTTGGCGCTGGCGGTGCCGGCGGCGGTGATCATGTTGGCCGCCCCTGGACCGATGGAGGAGGTGCAGGCGATAATCTGCCGGCGCAGGGCCTGGCGGGCAAAACCGGTGGCCGCGTGGGCCATCCCCTGCTCGTTGCGCCCCTGATAGACGCGCATATCGCCGCTGTCCTGCTCCAGCGCCTGCCCCAGCCCCAGGACGTTGCCATGGCCGAAAATCGCGAAAATGCCTTTCACGAACTTCAGCTCTACGCCATCCACTTCCAGGTACTGGTTATCGAGGAACTTCACCAGCGCCTGCGCCGTTGTCAGTCTCAGTTTGCCCATGATGCACAATCCTTATTGTTCAGTATTTGTGTGTGGCGTCGCGCCGATGCCGCCGGGGCCGTCGTTCACGTCACTGGAATACCTGTGGATTATAGGCAAACATTTTTTTCATTAAATACAAATACAGAAGAAATATTTCATTTTGCGAGAAGGATCAAACTCTCTACCCATTTCATACGTTTCACTTACATTCCAGACACGTTTTCGGGCCCTTTTTTGCCGCACCAGACGGCAATATCCCCTTAAAAATCATAGGTAAATGGATGCCATTTGGCGTTTCATTTTCCCCCGGGTCGACAGAGGGGGCGATCCGCGCTCGCGCGAGGCTCAGTGCGGCAGAGTGGTAGATCCCTCACACTTTTGGTTTTTTAATTTCGAACGAGTTTGCAAATGAAATATTTATTTCTCAAACTAAGGGTAACCAATAACCCTCAGGCTGTTCACGGAGTCGACGTCGGGATCCCGACCCTTCCAGGCAGCAGACACCAAAAAGGAAATCCTAGCTATGAATGCAGCAGTAAAGCGGCTCGACGTCATCTGTATAGGTCGGGTGGCCGTCGACCTCTATGCCCAGCAGATTGGTTCGCGGCTAGAAGACGTTGCCAGTTTCGCGAAATATCTGGGCGGCTCCTCCGGCAACGTGGCCTTTGGCACCGCGATTCAGGGGCTGAAATCGGCCATGCTGGCGCGCGTTGGCGATGAACACAACGGCCGTTTCCTGCGCGAAACGCTCAACCGCGCCGGGGTGGATACCGAGTATCTGATTACCGACAAATCTCGCCTGACCGCGCTGGTGATGCTGGGGATTAAGGATCAGGAGACCTTCCCCCTGATTTTCTACCGCGATAACTGCGCCGATATGGCCTTAACTCCTGACGACATTAGCGAGGAGTATATTGCCTCCTCCCGGGCGCTGGCGGTGACTGGCACCCACCTGTCGCACGCCAACACCCGCGCCGCGGTGCTGAAGGCGCTGGAGTACGCCCGCCGTCACGGCCTGCGTACCGCGCTGGATATCGATTACCGTCCGGTGCTGTGGGGGCTCACCTCGCTCGGCGATGGCGAAACCCGTTTCATTGAGTCCGGACCGGTCACCAGCCAGCTGCAGGAAGTGCTGCATCTGTTCAATTTGGTGGTTGGAACCGAAGAAGAGTTTCATATTGCCGGGGGCAGCACCGATACCCTGACCGCGCTGAAAAATGTGCGCAATGCCACCAAAGCCACTCTCGTCTGCAAGCGCGGGCCGATGGGCTGCGTGGTGCTGGAAGGCGACATCCCGGACAGCTGGGACCAGGTGCCGCTACAGCAGGGCGTGCGCGTGGAGGTTCTCAACGTGCTGGGCGCCGGGGATGCCTTTATGTCGGGTCTGCTGCGCGGCTGGCTCAACGACGAAGGCTGGGAGCAGGCTTGCCGTTACGCCAACGCCTGCGGGGCGCTGGTGGTCTCCCGCCACGGCTGCGCGCCGGCGATGCCGACCAAAGTCGAACTCGACGACTACCTGCAGCGCGCCGAATCGGTGCCGCGCCCGGACGTCGACGAGCGCCTCAACCACCTGCACCGGGTCACCAGCCGCCGTCAGCAGTGGCCGGAGCTGTGCATTTTCGCCTTTGACCATCGTAAACAGCTGGCCGATCTGGCGCGGGAGACCGGGCGCGACGAAGCCTGCATTCCGCAGCTCAAGCTGCTGTTGTTGGCCGCGGCCGAAGCGGCGGCGCAGGAGGCAGGTCTCGATCAGCGCAGCGGCATTCTGGCCGACGGCACCTACGGCCAGCGTGCGCTCAACGCCATTACCGGCAAGGGCTGGTGGATCGGCCGCCCTATCGAACTGCCCAGCTCGCGACCGCTGCGTCTGGAGCATGGCAACATCGGCTCGCAGCTGATCGACTGGCCGCTGGAGCATGTCGTCAAATGCCTGGTCTTCTATCACCCGGACGACCCGGCGGCGCTGCGTGCAGAGCAGGATGCCCTGCTGCTCGAGGTCTGGCAGGCCTGTAACAAGTCAGGCCATGAACTGCTGCTGGAGGTGATCCTGCCGGAAAATGGCCCGGACAAAGACGAGCGCCATTACCACACCATGCTGGAACACTTCTATCAGCTGGGGATCAAGCCGGACTGGTGGAAGCTGCCGCCGCTCTCCAGCGCCAGCTGGCAGCAGATCACCGCGCTTATCGAGCGTGAAGATCCGTGGAGCCGCGGGATCCTGATCCTCGGGCTTGACGCGCCTTCCGACAAACTGCGCGCCGGTTTCGCCGAGGCGGCCGCACACCCGATGATCAAAGGTTTCGCCGTCGGGCGCACCATCTTTGGCCAGCCGTCGCGGCGCTGGATGCAGGGTGAGCTCAGCGATGAGGCCCTGATAGAGGAAGTGAAACGCAACTACCTGACGCTTATTGGCTACTGGCGCGAAGCCCGCCGCTGATCCCCCGACGCCCGTCTCCGTCACCTTGCGGAGCGGGCGTTTTTCTGTTTCTTCGTGAAATGAATCGCGTATTTCGTCGCAATAAATGAAAAATTCGCTTCATTTGGTACACTGGAAGCCATATTCCTTCCATTTTCTCAGAGCGCACTTTATGGCCAATAACCCAACACAGCTGACCATCCTGCAGGATGAAATCAGGCGTCGCTACGATACGTTAAGCAAACGCCTGAAACAGGTCGCCCGCTATATCCTTGATAACAGCAATAGCGTGGCTTTCGATACCGTGGCCTCCATTGCGCAACAGGCGGATGTTCCCCCTTCCACGTTGATTCGTTTTGCCAACGCCTTCGGCTTCAGCGGCTTTAACGAAATGAAACAGATGTTCAAGCAACATTTGATGGAAGAGACCGCCAACTATACCGAGCGCGCCCGTCTTTTCCGCCAGACCACCAGCGATGAGTCCAGCCCGCCGGAAACGCCAACGGAAATCCTCAATATGTTCACGATGGTGAACAACCAGGCGCTGCAGCAGCTGGCGATGCAGACCTCCAGCGATGATCTGGAGCGCGCGGTGGCCCTGCTGGGCGAGGCGGAAAATATGTGGAGCTGGGCGCGCAGCGCAAAGCGCGGCAGATCGCCATTACCGACAGCCAGGTCAGCCCGCTGGCGGCCTTCAGCGATGTCTGCTTTGTGGTGCGTGAAGCGCAGGTGGATGGCTTCCGTTCGCAGGTTGCTTCCCTGTGTCTGGCCCAGACGCTGGCGGTCTCGCTGGCGCTGAACAGCAGCCAGGAGTCCGAGGCCAAGCAGAAGGCGTGAGATAGGCTGCCTGGCGTTTGTTACTCGGCGGCGCAGTATAGGCTTACGGAAGGATCCCGTAGGCCGGATAAGCGTAGCGCCATCCGGCACAAAGGCGGGTATGGTGTCTGCGGTGTCCTGCCCGGCGGCGCTGCGCTTGCCGGGCCTGGGGTATAGGAGCTTACGGGAGGATGCCGTAGGCCGGATAAGGCGAAGCCGCCATCCGGCACAAAGGCAGGTATGGCGCCGGAGGTGTCCTGCCCGGCGGCGCTGCGCTTGCCGGGCCTGGGGTATATGCGCCTGCGGGGTGCCGGATATAATGTTATTGGTATGCAACTCTATTAATCTGGGAAAAGCGTTTGTCGCATGTGATTTCAGCGCACATTGCGCTCCCGGTTAATCTTCTGCGTTATGCCTGTCATGGCGCAGGGAGCGCACAGGGGGCGGCCAGTCGCCGCCGCCCCCTGTACCCCCGGGCTCCGGCCAGCAAAATCGCCGATACGCGGTCCCTTCGACTTATCCCTGCAGGCTTCGGGTCGGGCCGAGGCAGCATCCGTGCAAAACACGGCCCTCAGCCCGCATCCATGCGGGCTGCCCCGGCCTTCCGGGAACGTCTCAGCGATTTTGAGGC
>PPYF01387026.1_pt1 | contig 17433 bp, 19 predicted proteins | sample 1559871 | NCBI WGS metagenome assembly PPYF01 (sample SAMN08240021, study PRJNA423297) | Human gut metagenome, whole genome shotgun sequencing project.
GGAGATCGGGTAGATGTTGAATCCGAGCAGGGAGAAGGTCTCATTTTTTTGTTTACAATTTCTCAAAAGCCTATCATTCACTTTGCTGGGAGAAGAGAAATAGTACGCACAATGGAAAATTATTAGTCGGATGAATAAATATTACTTTATTTATATCCTCCATTCTTGAAAAATACCGTAATTTTGCAACTCAATTACAAAATGAGTATGCAACAATCTAATTATATAATTGAGGTAAAAGGTGTTTCCAAGTTTTTTGGTGATAAAATGGTCTTGGATAACATTAATTTATATGTAAAAAAAGGTGAGTTTGTAACTGTGTTGGGGCCCTCCGGTTGCGGAAAGACAACTCTTTTACGTTTGATTGCCGGTTTTCAGACTGCTTCGGAAGGCGAGATAAAGATAGCTGGAAAAGAGATCACGCAGACACCTCCGCATAAGCGTCCGGTAAATACTGTGTTCCAGAAGTATGCTTTGTTCCCTCATTTGAATGTGTTCGATAATATTGCCTTCGGATTGAAATTGAAAAAGATCTCTAAGCAGACTATCGAGAAGAAAGTAAAGGCTGCTCTTCGTATGGTAGGGATGACGGACTATGAGTATCGGGATGTGAATTCCTTGTCGGGCGGGCAGCAACAGCGTGTAGCCATAGCCCGTGCTATTGTCAATGAGCCGGAGGTGTTGTTGCTGGATGAGCCTTTGGCTGCTTTGGACTTGAAGATGCGTAAAGATATGCAGATGGAATTAAAAGAGATGCATAAGACATTGGGCATCACTTTTATTTATGTGACGCATGACCAAGAGGAAGCTTTAACACTGAGCGACACGATTGTTGTAATGAGTGAAGGAAAAATACAGCAGATCGGAACACCGGTGGATATTTATAACGAACCCATCAATTCGTTTGTAGCTGATTTTATAGGTGAGAGCAATATTCTGAACGGAACTATGATACAGGACAAGCTTGTGCGTTTTGCAGGAGTGGAATTTGAATGTGTAGATGAAGGTTTCGGTGAAAATATGCCGGTAGATGTTGTGGTACGTCCTGAAGATTGGTATATTTTTCCGGATTCGGATGCTTCACAGATTTCAGGTATCGTAACCTCATCCATCTTTAAAGGTGTGCATTATGAAATGGTGGTTGAGGCCAATGGTTATGAATTTATTGTACAGGACTATCATCATTTTGCTGTGGGTGAGCAGGTAGGTTTGTTGATAAAACCTTTTGATATCCATATTATGAAAAAAGAACGTGTATGCAATACGTTTGAAGGAGAACTGACAGATGGAACACATGTGGAATTTCTGGGATGTACGTTTGAGTGTCTGCCAGTGGTTGACATTGAGCCGGGAACTAAAGTAAAAGTGCAGGTAGATTTCAAGGATATCATTTTGCAGGATAATGAAGAGGATGGAACTTTAACCGGAGATGTACGTTTTATCCTATATAAGGGAGATCATTATCACCTCACTGTGTCATCGGACTGGGGTGAGGATATTTTTGTTGATACCAATGATGTATGGGACAATGGTGATCATGTAGGTATCAGCATCTTTCCCGAAAGTATAAAAATAACTCAGTATCCTGCTGCCTATATTCTGACACAGACGCGGATGAAATATGCATCGACAGTGGTGGTATTGTTTATTTTGCCCATGTGGGTGAATATTTTAATACGTACACTGGCTACGGTGGCCTTGTTCGATTTTATGAACGTATCTTTAGGAGAGGGGGCTTTGATATTCGGTATGGTATATAATTTTTTGCCTTTTATGATTTATCCTATTTACAACACTTTGCAGAAATTGGATAAAAGTTATGTGGAAGCGGCGCAAGATTTGGGCGCCAATCCCATGCAAGTGTTTTTCAAGGCTGTGTTGCCCCTGTCTATGCCGGGTATTGTGAGTGGTATATTAATGGTATTTATGCCTACTATCTCCACATTTGCTATTGCCGAATTATTGACAATGAATAATATTAAATTATTTGGCACTACTATCCAGGAAAATATTAATAATAGTATGTGGAATTATGGGGCGGCCTTGTCGTTGATCATGTTGTTCCTTATTGGTGCGACAACCTTGCTCGCTTCAGATGATAAGGATCATAACGAAGGAGGCGGACTATGGTAAAGAAAATTTTGTGTCAGGGGTATTTGTGGCTGCTTCTGCTATTGCTTTATGCGCCTATTTTTATCATTATGATCTATTCGTTTACCGAAGCAAAGGTGCTGGGCAACTGGACCGGGTTTTCCACCAAACTCTATTCATCCCTATTTGTTGCGGGTACACATCATTCATTGACAAATGCCTTGGTCAATACCTTGAGCATTGCCTTTATTGCAGCTACCGTATCCACCTTGCTGGGCAGTATTACGGCAATCGGCATATTCAATCTTCGTCCCCGTGCCCGTAAAGCAATCAGTTTTGTCAATAATTCTTCCGGGAATGATTTCAGGTTTTATGTTGGCGGTGACTTTGTCCATTGACGATTTTGCCGTGACTGTATTTACTATTGGTAATGAAGGGCTTGAAACTCTTTCCACCTATATTTATGCGGATGCACGGAAAGGAGGGTTGACCCCTGAACTTCGTCCGCTTTCTACCATTATATTCGTATTGGTGCTGGTATTGCTGGTTATCATCAATCGCCGTGCAGGCAAGAAAAAGGAGGTATAAAAAATGAGGAAAATAAATAGATGGCTGATGGTGTGTGTGTGCGCGTTATTCTCTTTAACCGGATGCTATAACACAGAGCCTCGTGAGAGTGTGCTGAAAATATATAATTGGGCCGATTACATTGATGAGGATATGTTGGCGGAATTTCCCCGGTGGTACAAAGAACAGACGGGGGAAGATATTCGGATTGTCTATCAGACTTTTGACATCAATGAAATCATGTTGACCAAGATAGAACGCGGGCATGAAGATTTTGATGTAGTTTGTCCTTCGGAGTATATCATAGAGCGCATGCTGAGGAAAGGTTTATTGCTTCCCATTGATACCGTTTTTGGAAAGACCCCCAATTATCTGCATAATGAATCTCCTTATATCCGTGAACAATTGGATAAATTGAGCTGGTCGGGGCATCGTGCTTCAGATTATGCCATCGGTTATATGTGGGGAACAGCAGGTATCCTTTTTAATACCGATCATGTTCCGATAGAAGAGGCTGAAGGAGTGGGCATCCATCTGGACTATGAGGTGCCGGTGGAAGGAAGTAATGTGTGGTATGACGGATGGGTGATCCCTAAGTATGCTAGAAATAAAAAGGCTGCCAGTTATTTTATTAATTATTTATGCCGTCCCGATGTGGCTTTACGTAATATGGACGCCTGTGGTTATGTGAGTGCCGTTGCTACTCCCGAGATTTTGGAGGCAAAAATAGATACTACTTTATCTTACTTTGCAGATTTAAGCTATTTTTTCGGTCCTGCTGCCGATAGTATACAAATAGATAAGGTACAGTATCCTGACCGTACAGTGGTGGAGCGTTGTGCCATGATTCGTGATTCCGGTGACAAGACCGAATTGGTCTTGGAAATGTGGTCGCGTGTAAAGGGGGATAATTTGGGGGTAGGCGTGGTTATTGTGATTCTGGTATCTGCCGGGATTATGGTAGTATTCACCGTGTATAGAAAACTTCAGCGTTATCAGCATGAAAAGGCTCAATATCGTCGCAGGAATCATCGAAGAAAGAAATGACTTTATAAGGGAAGGAAACATTTAGTCTTGCTGATAAAACGATTTAGGGAATCCAATCTTTAGGTAGAATTAAAATAAAAGTCCGAACTTGGGAAAGTCCGGACTTTTATTTCTATAATCATATAAAGATTAAATGATGTATTGTGAAGAGATAGACTCATTATTCATCACGCGGCGGATTGTTTCAGCAAACATATCAGCAATGGTCAGTTGCTTCACTTTAGAGCAACGGTTAGCATAAGGAATACTATCGGTAAATACCATTTCTTCCAAGCCGGAGTTCTGAACGCGTTCGGATGCAGGACCTGACATTACACAGTGAGAAGCGATAGCGCGGACGGAAATAGCTCCCGCTTCTTTCATAATATCGGCAGCTTTGGTAATAGTACCTGCTGTATCTACCATATCGTCAATTAAGATGACATTTTTATTTTTTACATCACCGATAATTTGCATGGTGGCCACTTCATTGGCTTTCAGGCGCGTCTTGTTGCAGAGTACCAAGGGTACACCCAAATATTTGGAATAAGTGCTGGCGCGTTTTGAACCACCCACGTCCGGAGTTGCGATTACCAAGTCTTCCAGTTGCAATGATTCAATGTAAGGCAGGAATACGCCAGAAGCGTAGAGGTGGTCTACCGGTACATCAAAGAATCCTTGAATCTGATCGGCATGCAAATCCATTGTGATTAAACGGTCGATGCCTGCTACGCTCAGAAGATCGGCTACCAGTTTAGCACCGATAGAAACACGAGGTTTGTCTTTTCTGTCCTGACGTGCCCATCCAAAGTAGGGAATAACGGCTACAATGCTTTTTGCAGAGGCTCTTTTAGCTGCATCAATCATTAGCAGCAGTTCCATTAAGTTGTCAGAGTTAGGAAAGGTAGATTGAACTAGAAAAACATGTGCGCCTCTAATTGATTCTTCATAAGAAACAGCGAACTCACCATCAGCAAAATGCATGATGTTCATGTTTCCTAATTTGCAACCGAGGCTGTTGCAAATCTTTTCTGCAAGGTATCTCGAATTTGTTCCTGAGAATACCCTAAAAGGTGATGTTTTGCTCATTTTTGTAATAGATATTACCTATTTGTTAATTTGCGTGCAAAGGTACGTATTATAATTAGAAATTAAAAATAGAAATTTAAAAATAACTTCTCATTATTGTAATATGCTTGGTTTGAAGCATATTCTTCGTTTTTTAGGCTTCTATTCTAAATTATTTTGATAAATCAGTCTGCTAAATCTCTTAATTTCCGGAAATGTTCTATCACGCACCGATAATCGCGATCGGTACACGCATCGAATTTATTCCAAAGGGCGCCCAATATGGCGGCTCCTCCGAAACCAAAGTCCTTTACCTCCAGCAAGTTTTCTTCGTCAATGCCTCCCAAAGCTATGACTTTTTTGTCAATAATGCCTGCTTTGGCGGCGGTACGGAGTTCTTCGGCGGTGTATGCCGAGTTATAATTTAGTTTGGATATGCTATTGAATACCGGACTCAGAAATACATAATCGCAACTGGATTTGCGCTCTTTAACTTCGTCTAGCGAATGGCAAGAACAACTGACATGTCCTTTGTATCCTTCCGGCAGGTTCGGATTACGACCGTTCAGGTGAATTCCTTTCAGTTTGTATTCCTTTTTCAGATAAAAATGTCCGTGAACCACGATGCGTTTGTGATATTGTTCGGGGATAAGGGTTAGCAGACGTTCTGCAAACATGGGTGCTGTACCGGGCTTTCGCAGATGGAGTGTGTCTAGTCCCTCCTCGAAAAGAGCTGTAATTATTTTATCTTCCTCCACAAAATAAGTGGGGGGCGTTATTAGAATTAACTTCATACCTTATGACTAATTGCTAAGCAAAGATAGCAACCTATTTGTAATAATCCTAGTGGATTTATAGATTTATTTTTGATAAACCTGTAAATCAATGGGATACTTTCCCCGAAAAAGTGATTCATGCGATGGAAAAGTTTTAAATAATCTGTGTGTATCTGTATGAAATAGGCGTTTTTTATTTACTTTTGCGCTAATAAAACAAGACGAATAGATAGAATTATGAATAAAAAACAATTTCTTGCAGCCGCATTTTGTTTGATGGCACTTGCCGGATGTACGCAAAAAACGGAATTGCCTGAGAATCCTAAAGATCAAGAAGAGTACCGTGATCATCAGGGAAACAGTTGGATTTATAACGCTATGCTAATGCGTTGGGCATTAATGCCGTCTATGGCCAACGGACTTTCTACCACACATTATTATTATCCTAAATCTGATTCGTGGACAGATGCTAACGGAATGAAAGTGGATGCTCCTTCAAAAGTGAATGTGGGGGCAAAATCGTCTACAAAATCAAAATCGAGCGGAAGTGTTTTTGGGAAAACACGCCGTTCATCCGGTGTTCATAGTTAATAGGAAGCGGATATGAAAAGAATACCTGTTACGCCACGTTCAGACTACCGTGAGAAAATAGAAGCGCTGGGCTTTGATTTTCATGGTGATTATTGGCGCGAGGAAGCGTATTATCGTTTTACGGCTGAAGAAACAGCCTGTTTGGAGGAAGCAACCAATGAGGCGTACCGTCTGTATTGTGAGGCTGCTCAATTCATTATTGAAGATAACCCGGAATTTATGGAGCGTGCATTGAATATTCCGAAGGAGATTGGTGAGCGTATCCGTGCTTCTTGGGATGCGGATGAGTTAAGTCTGTATGGTCGTTTTGATTTTATATTAGCCAAGGATGGTACTCCGAAAATATTGGAGTTCAATGCTGATACACCGACTTCTTTGCTTGAAGCATCTGTTATCCAATGGCAATGGAAAGAGGATGTTTTTCCGGAATGCGACCAGTTTAATGGTATTCATGAAGGATTGGTGCAGTCATGGAAAGATATTTTCCCCAAAAAAGGAGAGATTCATTTTGCTGGTGCATTAGAGAATAATGAAGATACAGGAACGTTGCAATATCTGGCAAGTACGGCGATGGAGGCTGGGTTTTCTACCCGAGTATTGGATATGCAGGCGCTGGATTTGCAAAATGGACGATTTTTTGATCCGGCAGGTGAACTAGTGAACCGGTGCTTTAAACTTTATCCGTGGGAGTGGATGGTGGACGAAAGTCCTGACGGATGTCTAGCGGAAATGGAATGGTTGGAGCCGATATGGAAATTGGTGATGTCCAATAAGGCGATCCTTGCCACATTGTACGAGTTGTTTCCGGATTCTCCTTATGTGCTTCCTTGTTATTTGTCGCGCCCTCGGTCGGGATTGTTTTGTAAAAAACCGGTCTTCTCTCGTGAAGGTCATAATGTAAGCGTTGTTGATATCCGGGATTGGGAGGAATATGTACGTATAGCTGAAACGGAGGGTGATTATAACACTGGAGCTTATGTATATCAGGAGTATGTGGAACCGACAGCGTACAGTGGCAGATATCCAGTTATTGGTTCTTGGATTATAGGAGGAGAAGCTGCGGGCATCGGTATTCGCGAAAATCGTATGGAGGTTACAGATAACTTGTCCGAGTTTGTACCACATATTATAGGATAAAGTCAAACTATCCATGTGCCGGTCGATGCCGGACGACGGATGTCGTCATGCCTCGACTGTTGGCACATAATTGAGGAATTAATGTCTTTTGAATAGGGTCGGTTCGATTCCTCTAGAAGGAAATGAGATGGGTTTCCATCGTTTTTACGTTAATCGTCCATAATTTGCCGCTTAACACTTCGCCATATTCACCTATAATCTTCAACACTTCAGCAGCTTCGGCACAACCTATTATGCCGGGGGTTACACCTAATACTCCTTTGGGCGGATGGGGCATGGATAGCATTTCTGTTTCGTCGGGGAAAAAGTGGCGGTAATCGGGGCCTCCTTGGTAATTGAAAACGGATACTTGACCTTCGAAGGCACGGATGGCACCATATACATAAACTTTTCCCCATTTCACACAGATATCATTGATAAGATAGCGGGTAGCGAAATTATCACATCCATCTATAATGATGTCGTAGGTACGGATAATTTCATCCGCATTCTCTTTAGTCAGTCTTGTGGGATAGGCATTGATTTGTACATCATGGTTCAGGGCTTCAAGACGTTTCTTGGCTTGGATAGCTTTGGGCATGCCTACCTCGGCTTCACTATAAAGTACTTGACGTTGCAAGTTGCTGACACTTACCACATCATCGTCTATTAATCCGATGGTACCTACTCCGGCTCCTGTCAGGTACAAGGCAACAGGAGATCCCAGACCACCTACACCGACAATAAGCACTTTGGCCTGCTGAAGCCGTTGTTGTCCTTTTTCTCCCAATTCAGGGAGAATAATTTGACGGTTATATCTTTCCACTTTGTTTGTTGTTAATTTGAAAAAAAGGAGCTTTGTATCATTTATACAGCCCCATTCCTTTAAAAATATGGGTAAAATCTATCGTATTGGCGTGAACTTGTCAAAAGAAACATCCCAGTCTTTCCATACCGGCTCCCTTCCTAATGATTTCAGTGCGTGTTCTACTTCTACGGCTGTACGCTCATCACTTACATGGAATTGTTCCAAAGCTTGCGGATAGGTATAGTATCCCCCCGGTTCAGTTTTGCTTTCAGCACTCATGGTAGTCACTCCTAGCCCTGCCATGTTGTCGCGGATTTGTGCCGGTTCACGAGTGGAGTAGGAGATATCTACATCGTGATCGAAAATACGCATGGCAAAAGTGAGCTGTGCCAACTCACGATCATTCATGATGACATTCGGCTGGAAACCACCGTTTTCTGCCGGACGCATACGGGGGAAGTTGACACTGTATTTGGTTTTCCAATACTTTTTCTGAAGATAGCGTAAGTGATAAGCCATCATGGTCACATCGGTGCGCCATTCTTCCAGTCCGATAAGTACTCCCATGCCAATGGAGTGGACTCCTGCCTGACCCATGCGGTCGAAGCCGTTTACCCGCCACTCGAATTTGGATTTCATCCCGCGTGGGTGATATATATTATAACGGGCTTTGTTATAAGTTTCCTGAAAGCAAATGACTCCATTCAGTCCGTGTTCTTTCAGTTCGGCATATTCTTCGGCTTTGAGGGGCATTACCTCTATCTTCAGATTGCTGAAATATTTTTTGGCGATGTCCAAAGCTTTAGCCAGATAAGGGACTCCGGCTTTTGCCGGATTCTCTCCGGTCACCAGTAACAGGTTCTCAAAAGGCCCCAGTTTCTTGATGGCTTTGTATTCATCTTCAATCTGTTCGGGGGTGAGGATGGTACGTGCCATCGGGTTGCTGATATGGAAACCACAATACACACAAGAATTGGTGCAGGAGTTGGTGATATACAGCGGTATAAACATGGAGATGGTTTTGCCGAAACGTTCTTCGGTATATTTTTTGCTTAGTTGCGCCATCGGCTCCAGGTATTTTGCTGCTGCGGGGGAGATGAGCGCCATAAAGTCGTCCACATCGCAATGTTCCTTGCCAAGAGCGCGGAGCACATCACTTTCGGTCTTGGAGTAGATGGTTTTGGTGGTTTCCTCCCAATCTATTTTTTCAAGTTCTTCTGAAAACATAATTGTTATTTTTGTTATAGTTCTATAAGATGATTTCGCTTCTATAAGAGCCTATTTAAACTTTTTCGGCATTTAAACAGGTTTCAAGCTATAAGTTTCTTATTATTTTTCTACATTTCTTTTTGTCGCTTTCCGTCAGCTCGGGATGTTGCTTCGTTCCTCCCTTCTGGATAACGCCTTTGATAGAGAATCCGCTCCACTTCAGAATTTCGCGCAACGCTTTTACTACACCGCGTGTCTGGTTAAACCAGATATTGAACGGCCATGGGGTGGAGCAGGTGCTTACGATGACTGCTTTCTTGCCTTTATGCAACGCTTGGGGGATCCCTTTCGGACTTTCTCCCATCATGCCGTACACGATGCGGTCGAACACTACTTTCAGATGTCCGTTCATGTTTCCCCAATAGCAGGGTGATCCGACAATCAGCACGTCTGCCCATTGTATCTTTTGAAGCGTGCGCTGCGCATCGTCTTCGGGTAGGACACAGGCCTGCCGGCTGCGGCAAGCCATGCATCCTGTACAGGGGCGTACCTGCAATTTATGGATGGATATTGCTTCCACTTCGGCGCCACGTATGCGAGCTTCTTCGGCCATGATGTCCAGCATTCGGCTGATAAGTCCTTGGCAACGAGGACTTCCGTTGAGTATCAATATCTTCATTACCTTATTTTTTTTAGGATGTTGTTGCGGACACATTGCACTGCAACCGTATAGTATTCCGGTTCCATATTTTCCAGATATGCTTTCAGCTCTCCTGTCAGTTCCGGTTCTTCCAGGCAGATGTCGTAGGCAAGTTTCATGCAGACGGCTTGTCCGGATGCGCTTTCGGCAGAAGATAGCATACCTTGAAGGCAGAAATCGAAGAAAGCTGCGTTGACAGGCTTCGGGACAGGAAGATGATGAAGGATATTCAGTAGCAGGCGTCTTGTTCCATCGTGGGGGCATTGCATGGCCCGTAACATCAGTTCTTCAAGTCGCGGCTCAGTTTCATAGCGCAGAAGTTGGGTCCGCACATGGTACAGTACTCACCGTCCGTATGGCGGCCTTCATTGAAGTATTCCAAAGCGCGGTCGGGATCCAGACTCAGATGGAACTGGTCGCGCCAACGGAATTCATAACGTGCCTTGCTTAAAGCATTGTCGCGGATCTGTGCGCCCGGATGCCCTTTCGCTAGATCGGCAGCATGGGCAGCAATCTTGTAAGTGATGACACCTATGCGTACATCTTCTTTGTTGGGCAATCCCAGATGTTCTTTCGGGGTGACATAACATAGCATGGCAGTGCCTAACCAGCCGATTTGTGCGGCACCGATGGCCGAAGTGATATGGTCATATCCCGGAGCGATGTCCGTTACCAGCGGACCGAGGGTGTAGAACGGTGCGTTGTGACAGTGAGAGATCTGGCGTTCCATGTTTTCTTTGATTTTATGCAAAGGTACATGCCCCGGTCCTTCAATGAATGCCTGTACGTTTTTGTTCCATGCTCGGAGTACAAGTTCACCCATGGTATCCAGTTCGGCAAACTGTGCCTCGTCATTAGCGTCAGCGATACAGCCCGGACGAAGTCCGTCACCCAAGGATACGGCTACATCGTATTGTGCCAGAATATCACAGATGTCATCAAAATGCTCATATAAGAAACTTTCCTTGTCATGTACCAGACACCATTTGCTCATGATGCTGCCTCCGCGGCTTACGATGCCACACAGACGTTTGTCGGCCAGATGTACATTCTGGCGGCGTATTCCGGCATGGATGGTAAAGTAGTCCACTCCTTGTTCGCATTGTTCGATTAATGTATCTTTATAAATCTCCCAATTCAGATCCTCTACTTTACCGTTTACTTTCTCTAATGCCTGATAAATAGGTACGGTACCTACGGGGACAGGACAGTTGCGGACAATCCATTCGCGTGTTTCGTGAATGTTATCGCCGGTCGAGAGATCCATCAGGGTATCACCTCCCCATTTGCAGCTCCACACGGCTTTTTCCACCTCTTCGTCAATGGAGGAAGTGGTGGCGGAGTTTCCGATGTTCGTGTTGATCTTCACTAAAAAGTTCCTGCCGATAATCATAGGCTCGCTTTCGGGGTGGTTGATATTGGCGGGAAGTACGGCACGCCCTGCGGCTATTTCATCACGCACGAATTCAGGGGTGATAAAGGTGTCGATGCCCAGTTCCCGGCAATTCATGTTTTCACGGATGGCTACATATTCCATTTCCGGTGTAACTATGCCGGCTTTGGCGTATGCCATTTGTGTGATGGCCTTTCCGGCTTTGGCACGATAGGGCAGGGCGATGTGTTCAAAGCGCAGGTGGTCCAGACTTTTATCGTCACGGCGCATCTTTCCGTATTCTGAGGTAATGGAGGGCAGTTTTTCCACGTCTCCCCGTCCAATAATCCAGCTTTCGCGCATACGGGGAAGTCCTTTTTTCAGATCGATTTCCATATTGGGATCACTGAACGGACCACTGGTGTCATAAATATAAACAGGAGCATTGGGCGTTGTTACCTTTTCACCGTTCACTATGTTCACAGTAGGAGTCAGGTTTACTTTCTGCATTCCTACTTTGATGTATGGGAACAGGGTTCCTTGCATATATGCCTTTTCTGCATGAGCGTATGCTTTTTTATCTTGCTTTTTGTCTATCATATTTCTGTTTAATCTAAGAATGAAGTTAAAGGGGATGAGGCGGATGCGATCAAGTTCTGTCCTACTGCTCCTAAGCCTGCTTCATAGGCGCGGCGTCCGGCAATGACAGCTTCCTTGAAGGCTATTGCCATTTCTACCGGTTGGCCTGCTACTGCGATGGCTGTATTGACCAGACAGGCGTCCGCACCCATTTCCATCGCTTCGGTGGCATGGCTGGGGGCGCCTATTCCGGCGTCTACTACCACAGGAACGGAAGCTTGTTCGATAATGATGCGCAGGAAGTCACGTGTCTGCAAGCCTTTGTTTGTCCCGATGGGGGCGGCAAGCGGCATGACGGTTGCTGCTCCTGCCTCTTCCAGCCGTTTGCATAATGTAGGATCTGCCTGGCAATAGGGCAATACGACGAAACCTAGTTTGACTAGTTCCTCGGTTGCTTTCAATGTTTCGGTAGAATCTGGCAACAAGTAGCGCGGATCGGGATGAATTTCCAGTTTCAGCCAGTTGGTATGGCTACGGTTACCATTTCACATCCTGATGCCAGAATGGCTTCTTCCATTACGGTGTTTGAATTGAATTTACCGGTTCCCAGGAATAAACGGGAATTAAATTCTTTTCCAGCTATAATCAGTTTCTTCATTGTATTTTGTGATTTTATTATAAATTCATGATTCGTTTAGTTTCCGCTACCGGGTCTTTCGCCCGGAGTATGGTTCCGCTCAAGGCAATACCGGTGATTCCCGTTTCCATGATGGAAGGGATATCTTCCAAAGTAATTCCCCCGATAGCAACGATGGGCAAATGGATATTTGCCTCTTTCATTTGCAGAATAATGGAACGGTAGCCTTCCAGTCCCAGCACTGGAGAGAGATCCTTTTTTGTAGTAGTAAAACGGAACGGGCCACAGCCGATGTAGTCAGCTCCGGCTTTGTAATGCATCTTTACATCGTCAAATGTATTGGCGGTGCCTCCGATGATGAATTCTTTTCCTAATATTCCCCGTGCTTCGGCTACGGGCATGTCCTTTTTTCCTAAATGCACTCCGTCAGCATGAATTTTCTTAACTAACTCCACGTGGTCGTCTATGATAAATGTCGCTCCATAGTCTTTGCATAAGCCTTGCAGGCGTATGGCTTCCCGTTCCACTTCGTCAACTCAGTTTCATACTATATCAGTTTATGAATTTACTTGTAAATACAAAGAGTTGCTTTTTGACCGGATGGTATGAGGTAAGAAGTAACAATCCCTTCGGCGGTACTAACCGCATCAGGTTCACAGGGTATAATCTCAGCCCGTCCGCTGTTTACGTGGGGCACCCCTTTGTTTTACGATGGCAAAGATATGGGAAAGAAATGAATAATGCTACAACAGACTGCTTTATTTTTTGTGGAAGAATGTTTTTTTATGATTATCTTGCATTATGCTTGTTTATTCTTGTAAAAGGATGAATGCATATCTGCTGTATCTTTGCATCTTAAAGCAGATTGCCCCGCTCCCTGAATGAATAGGGTGCGAGGCAGCTTTATTATGATGTATAGTTAAGGGTTCTTTTATAGACGTTTTTCTACTACATCCCAGTCAATGATTTCCCATAACTTGTTCACATGATCTGCACGGCGGTTCTGGTAATCCAAATAGTAAGCATGTTCCCATACATCGAAACCCAGCAATGGTTTCAGGCCTGCACGCCACGGGTTGCTTCCAATGTATGGTTCAATACTTGTCCGGCGTTATTGAATATCGCTCCGTCGGGAGCTGATGCAACAATTTCCTCTACGGTCTTTCCTTCAAATTCTGTACTCGGAACCAAAGAGTTCAAATTGTTTACGTATGTTTGTAAGTGCTTGCCATAATGGTAGTCTATAGTAGCCTGACTGATTACAGGTTCGAGTCCGTTGTTTGCATACGGGAGTTTGGGCATTTCGTAAGTCATAACTAATGAAATTAAAGTGGTTAATAATATATTCATTTTTAGTCGAGGTTTTAATTAAACTTCTATCATAATAACATTATTGAGCATAGAATTGTTCTGATAAACTCAAACTTTCTCTATCTTTGCGGGCGAAAGGTGAAATTTATGACGAACTATTTAGAAGAATTGAATGAAAGTCAGCGCAATGCGGTGCTTTACAACGAAGGTCCCTCTTTGGTGATAGCCGGAGCAGGTTCGGGGAAGACACGCGTACTGACTTATAAAATAGCTTATTTACTGGAGCGGGGATATACTCCTTGGTCTATTCTGGCATTGACTTTTACCAATAAGGCTGCTCGTGAAATGAAAGAGCGTATAGCCCGTCAGGTGGGCGATCAGGCACGCTATTTATGGATGGGAACGTTCCATTCCATTTTTTCGCGTATCCTGCGGTGTGAGGCACAGGCTGTCGGCTTTACCTCCAATTTTACCATCTATGATTCTTCAGATTCGAAGAGTTTGATCAAGTCTATTGTAAAAGAAATGCAATTGGATGATAAAACCTATAAACCGGGGGTGATACAGGCGCGTATCAGCAATGCGAAAAACCACTTGGTTTTTCCCGATGCATATGTTTCGAACGCAGAGCTTTATCAGTATGATCTGAATGCCAAAGTACCCGCTACCCGTGATATTTACCGACGATATTGGGAACGTTGTCGCCAAAGCGATGCGATGGATTTTGATGATTTGTTGGTTTATACTTATATGTTATTCCGCGATCATCCCGAAATCTGCCGTAAGTATGCGGAGCAGTTCCGTTATGTGCTGGTGGATGAGTATCAGGATACTAATTTTGCGCAACACAGCATTGTGCTTCAGCTTACCCAAGAACATCAGCGTGTATGCGTAGTGGGGGATGATGCACAAAGTATTTATTCCTTCCGAGGGGCTAATATTGACAATATATTGAAATTTACTCAGCTGTATAAGGGAGCCAAGCTTTTTAAATTGGAGCAGAACTATCGTTCTACCCAGACCATTGTATGCGCGGCAAACAGTTTGATAGAGAAAAATAGCGAGCAGATAAGGAAGGAGGTATTTTCGGAAAAAGCGAAAGGGGAGCCTATCGGAGTTTTCAATGCCTACAGTGATGTGGAGGAAGGGGAGATTGTTGCCAACCAGATTGTGAAACTGCGTTCGCGGGAACATTATTCTTATAATGATTTTGCTATTTTATACCGTACAAATGCTCAGAGCCGTATTTTTGAGGAGGCTTTGCGGAAGCGTGCTAGAAGAATGCATACGAATTGGGAGCAATGATTGTTCGTCAGTCCGGCATTATGAATGAGATTTATCAGAGCAATGATCCTGAAAATCTGAGCCGTCAGGAGAATATTGAAGAACTGATAAACGGTATGCACGATTTTTGTGCAACCCGTGAAGAAGAAGGGAATGAAAACATCCTGTTGACGGATTTTCTGTCGGAGGTTTCTCTGTTGACAGACCAGGATAACGAGAAAGAGGGGGATGCCGAGAAGATTACCTTGATGACCATTCACTCTGCTAAAGGCTTGGAGTTTAAAAACGTCTTTGTAGTTGGGATGGAAGAGAACTTGTTTCCCAGTGCTTTGTCACTCAATTCGTATAAGGAGCTGGAAGAGGAGCGCCGCTTGTTTTATGTGGCGATTACACGTGCCGAAGAGCATTGCTATTTGTCTTTTGCCAAGAGTCGGTTTAAATATGGAAAGATGGAGTTCAGTAGCCCTAGCCGTTTCTTGAAAGATATTGATGTACATTTCCTGAAGTTACCTCAGGAGGAACAGATGGCCCGGAGAATAGACGAGAGAGCCAGCCGTTTCTGTCGTGAGCAAAATGAACGTGCGGCTCGTTCCTTGTTTGACGAACCTGCTTCTCAGTCTTCTTACGGGCGTTCTTCATCGAACATCTCTGGTGGTCAGAAAACATTTTTAGTTGGAGAAAGACCGAAAGTTGAGATTATTCGTCCCAGTATACCACGTAATTTGACCAAGGTTGGTCCGGAAACGGTCTCAAAGCCGTCCGCAGCGAGAAACTTGTCGGTGAATGTACAGGCAGGGCAGGTGATAGAGCATGAGCGTTTTGGAATAGGCGATGTGATAAAGGTGGAAGGAATTGGTGAGAACAGCAAAGCGACTGTCCGTTTCCGGAATGCCGGAGAAAAACAATTATTACTGAAATTTGCCCGATTCAAAGTTGTGGAATAGAATAAATATTTTAATAGAATTCTGATACAAAAATGATAGATATCCATAAAGTACCTTCTCCATGCTATGTAATGGATGAAGCATTGCTCAGAAAGAATCTGAGTTTGATAAAGAGTGTGGCAGACCGAGCCGGAGTTGAGATCATCTTGGCTTTCAAGTCTTTTGCCATGTGGAAATCATTCCCCATTTTCAGGGAATACATTCGTTATACTACAGCCAGTTCCGTATATGAAGCCCGTTTGGCGTATGAAGAATTTGGCAGTAAGGCCCATACTTATTCTCCGGCGTATACGGATACTGATTTTCCGGTTATCATGCGATGCAGCAGTCATATAACCTTTAATTCTTTCAGTCAGTTCCGGCGTTTTTATCCTATGGTTGAGGCCTTTGGAGAAAAGATAACCTGTGGTATCCGCATCAATCCTGAATATTCGGAAGTAGAGGTGGAACTTTATAATCCTTGTGCTCCCGGTACGCGTTTTGGGGTGACGGCCGATTTGCTTCCTGAAACTTTACCGGAGGGCATCGAGGGCTTCCATTGTCATTGTCATTGTGAATCCAGTTCTTATGAATTAGAGCATACTTTGCAGCACATAGAAGAGAAGTTTGCTTCTTGGTTCCCACAAATAAAATGGTTGAATTTGGGAGGGGGACACTTGATGACACGTAAAGATTATGATACGGAGCATCTTATTTCTTTATTAAAAAACTTGAAAGCCCGTTATCCTCATTTGGAGATTATTTTAGAACCGGGTTCGGCTTTTACTTGGCAGACCGGACCTTTGGTAGCTTCTGTTGTCGATATAGTGGAAAACCGGGGGATAAAAACCGCGATTTTGGACGTTAGCTTTACTTGTCACATGCCCGACTGTCTTGAAATGCCTTATCAGCCGGCAGTGCGTGGTGCCAAAACTTTACCAGTCGATGCGATAAAAACAGCTTTAACGGAAGAGAATGTTTACCGTTTGGGTGGAAACAGTTGCTTAAGTGGCGACTATATGGGTAGCTGGTGTTTTGACCATCCGTTACAGATAGGAGAACGCATTGTTTTGGAAGATATGATTCATTACACTATGGTAAAAACAAACATGTTTAATGGAATCCATCACCCTTCTATTGCTATTTGGCATACAGATAATACATTGGAAGTATATAAAGACTTCCGATATGAGGATTATCGTGACCGTATGTCTTGATAGTAAGTAAAAAAAACTTTTGTTTTATATTGACTATGAGGAGTTTGATGAAATAATGTAATAAAAGTACTATAAAAAGTATAGAAAATTTTTGGAAGTTTAGAAAAAAGCACTACCTTTGCATCCGCAATCGGGAAACAGCTGGGAAATAGTTAAAA
>PPYF01172059.1_pt1 | contig 17432 bp, 29 predicted proteins | sample 1559871 | NCBI WGS metagenome assembly PPYF01 (sample SAMN08240021, study PRJNA423297) | Human gut metagenome, whole genome shotgun sequencing project.
TGGCGCCACCGTTATAGCGACCACGCAGGTACGCCATAATAAAAGCCAGCATTGCACCAATACCCTGCTCCTTAGCGGCTAATAGCGCAGCGATGAAATCTTGTTTGTATGGCATTTTCATAGGCCTCACCTCCGATAGTTCGGATGGCGCTGTGTGTGATTGAAAGAGATCAGGCTTCCGGGCTCTTTTGTAAGCGTGAAAAAAGAAGGTGATTCCCGGAGCCTGAAGATGATGATCACCACAGCGGGATGACGTGATGATCGTTATGTCTTATCCAGTTCGCGGATTTCCTCCACAGTCTGAATAAATCGCTCTGTTTCCAGCTCAACACCGATTGCCCGTCGCCCCAGCCTCATAGCCGCTTTAATGGTCGAACCTGATCCCATGAAGAAATCAGCCACAACATCACCCGGCCTGCTGCTGGCGTTAATGATCTGCTGCAACATGTCTGCTGGCTTTTCACAGGGGTGTTTTCCGGGGTAAAACTGAACCGGTTTATGCGTCCAGACATCGGTGAAAGGGACGGTGACTGAAACAGAAAAGAACCGCCGTAGAGATTTATACTCTTCCAGCAATTCTGAATACTTCCGGTTCAGTGAATGCCACGTGGCCACCAGCTGGTGGTGTGGTGTGTCGAGTTCATTGTTTCGATGCTTATCGAATGCAACCTGGGTGAACAGTTCCTGCAGTTTCTGGTAATCCGCTTCGCCTGGCAGTTGCCATTGAGATGCACCGAACCAGTGCGAGACCATGTTTTTCTTCCCGGTCGCATCGGCGATCTGCTTAGAGGAAACCCCCAGCGATTCACGTGCATCACGGAAATACGAAATCAGCGGCGTCAGCACATGCTGTTTGAGCTCGTTACTTTTCTCCGCGTATCCATCACTCTTGGGCTTATACGGTCCCTGATAATGTTCAGCGAAAAGAATGCGCTCAGTCGCCGGGAAATATGACCGCAGGCTTTCTTTGTTGCAGCCATTCCAGCGACCGGAAGGTTTTGCCCAGATGATGTGATTAAGGACACTGAACCGCTCCCGCATCATGATTTCAATATCAGACGCAAGGCGATGCCCACAGAACAGGTAAAGGCTACCGGCGGGTTTCAGAACGCGCCAGAACTCAGCCAGGTATCCATCAAGCCAGCGTAAAAAATCCTCGTCACCTTTCCACTGGTTGTCCCACCCGTCAGGTTTCACCTTGAAATAAGGCGGGTCCGTGACAATCAGGTCAATGGAGTTATCAGGGAGAGAAGCGATGTAACGCAGGGAGTCAGCGTTGATTAATTCAGCACTGGATATTTTTACAGTATTTTTCATAGATCAGTAAGCAGGACTCTGATAGGCTCACTATGCTTTTGCGCTAAAGCAGTGGGCCCGGGTTCGCTTGTGACCTGAAAGCATGAGCGAATGGCTGGACGGGTGCGCTAACACCCACCAGCCGCCCATTTTCACAGCAGAAAGCCCCCATCACTGGAGGCGCTTATAACATCCGAATTGGTAGATCGAATAGTTCGCCATCACCAGTTGCGTAAGAATGAACTGGCACCGTGCCAGGCTCAGATGCGTGTTCTCGGCAATTTCCCCGGCGGTGGCTGGCGTGGTACTCAGTTCGTTTAAAACAGCCTTTGCCTCTTCAGTCATTATCTTCTTATTTTTCATGTCTTTTTGTCCTTTCTACTGGCGTGACATACAGATAACTCTGGTCTCCAGATACAGCAAGTAATGAATTGAGGTTTTGACCGAATGTGGTTATGAAAAGCAAAGAGCAGCGAAGACGAAGAAGAGGACTGGGATATTTAAAGAAACGACGATATGACAGGGGTACTGATGCAATGCACCTCGCGAATACCCCTGTCGTATCGCCGGAAAGCAAAAGCCCCGGCTAGCGGGGCTCTCGTCATAATCAAATTGTCGCTTCTCATCGCTGCCATCGTGGCGCAGCTCTGCCAAGCATGAATGGATTATCTAACTTTCTGGGTAGAATTCAATGTACATAACTAAAAATAGCACTAAAAGACAAAAGCGCTTTCTAATCATCCAGAAGCTTCCGGGCTGACAGATAAACCTTCGCTCTGAAAATCTGCAGACACCATTTAACACGCTCCCTCGCCTTTTCAGGGGTTAACCACGGCGCAATTATCCGCAACTCTCTTGTAATATCAGATATTTTTTTTCGCGTGGTGTAATACTGAAGACCGACGACATATACCGGATCATTGACATCAAGCGCCAGCAACACGGATTGCTCTACAAAATCAACATCATCATTATGCAGAGCTTCATCGATTACGCTGGCGGCTGGCTGTGGCCACAGAATGGTATGAGCGCGATTCAGTGCCTGCTGCCCCTTCAATCCCTCACTGCGAGCCTGGTTCAGCGCAGCCGTAAAACGCTCCAGCGCTTTATCCGACCAACGTCCTCCCCTCAGTACATTCCAGCATTCATGTCCCCTGGGCATTCGGGGGGCAGTTCCCCCGCTCACACCTTCTCCCCATATCGTTAACAGTGATTTAATCCATGCCGACTGAATCCCCGTAAGGAGAGTACATTTCCCCAGCCAGCTTTTGCGCGGCGCTATCGCTGCCTTTTCCAGAGCTGCGCGGTGTGAACGTTTTTGACGTGGCGTCATGGTTTTTTCTCCTTTATGCCAGCACGCCAAGCGCGAACGCCCGGTCCAGCACATTTTTTAACATTTCAAGCTGAGAACCGTATTTACATTCAAACTTGACCGGGTCGTTATGCAGTTCTGTGTGATGTTTGCGGCACAGCGGAAGTGTAAAGCTGTCATGGGCTTTTGTTCCCATTCCTCCCTGCCCGTGCCCGATAAGATGATGGGGATCGTCTGATGGCATTCCGCAGCATTCGCACGGCTGGGTTTTCACCCACCGGAGATATTCAGGCTTTACCCAGCGAATACGCTTTGGCCGTTTCATTTGGGTTTGCGGAGATTCCGGATCAACGTTCAGCGTCACAACAGGCTTTGTCGCCGGCATTACTGAAATAAAGTCACCCGGCAGCAATTCCAGTCGTTTTTCGAGAATGCTGGTGGCAGGAACCGAGGGGACGATCTCGCTATCTTTGTAAACTGACAGCAACGGTTCGTTCGGCAGCGCCAGAGCGCGGCTTGCAACCCCTTCCGGTATCGCAGCAGCGACGCCGGAATACACTGCCCACCAGCACAGTTCTGCAAGTGAAAGTTCTCTGTCTTTCCCACACCTTAGTGCCGCTAATACGTTATCAATGATCCACTCGATCAGGTTCTTGCATGCCAGCGCCGAAAGTTGCTCCGTCGTCTGCTCCCGCAACTGGTTATCACAATGCCAGCAGACACGTATTGCCCCTGGCTCATGTCGCATATTGACCAGCTCTCTATGGTGATATTCTGAATGCGTCCACTGGCAATGGCTCACCCGACGGCATAACCATTCCTCCAGTGCCGTAATTCCTCCAGCAGCGCGGATCACACGTTCATCAGTAAAGAAAGGTACCAGACCGCCATCTTCCGCCAGCGGCTGGCGGGCATCAGGGATTTTCCCGGATGGCCAGCGCGTCATATACTCTGGAGGCTTTTCTATCAGCACCCGACCATGATGAAACAGACCGAACAACTCACTGCCCGGCTTCAGCATTATCAGCCCCATTTCGCGAACAATTACTGGTTTGAGCAGCGCGCGCATTCAATAATCCCCCGGATGACTATTTGCCCCTTTTCTCCCCAGATTTTTGTGACGCGCCCGTCCCACACGCGGCTGTCGTCATCAAATATCGCATCGAGCAACGCCTTTTCGAGATTGTCCTTGTCTGGTTTCTGCTGGTGCGGTTTCCCGCACATTTCGGCGCGGCGCTTCCTGCTCCAACTGGCAGGCATGGGAAGTATGAATGTGACGTGATAACCTGACTCAGGCAGTGAGACATGGTTCAGCCTGACTTCATCGCAGAACGCACGATAGCGAAGCACCGGCGGACGTTTCTGCCATTTATCCCGCTGAGTCATTCTGGGTTTACCGATCGGCGTGATATCGTAGACGCGCATAATCACCCCCACATCCGCGAACGATACGATTTTTTAGTGTGAGCCGGGCCGGAGTTTTCAGTCAGTAGTGCACTGACAATCCAAAAACACGGATCAGAGTCGAGGCTTCTCTCTGTTTTAATGCCCTTTGCCCGGTAACGTGCCACCAGCTCGTCGGCCTGCTCAGTTGTCAGCCCGTAATGAGTGAACCAGCTTCGTTTCATGTCACCTCCATAACGGGCGGCAACAGAAATTCGCTGGCGTTGGGTAACGTCAGTGAGGATTGTATTTTGAAGTGGTTTTGCGCCATCGTTTTCTCCGTGGCGCAGCAGGTATAGGTTGTTCAGGCCTATGAAGGAAGTGTATCAGATTTCCGGGAAACGCGATAACCAGCTTTTTCCAGCATTTCAGTAAACAAGGTTGGCGTTCCTATAATTTCATCCTCCTGAAGCGGCATAAACGACACAACACCGCCGCGCCGGTACATCAGGGCGCGTTCGCATTCAGGAAATGAATGAAGTCTCGCAACAATAACTCCATCATGACATCTAATCACTGCATAGCCTTTTTTTGGTAATTCTTCTTTTTTTGTCACCTTTCGACCCCTCCAGATAAACAGGGTAATAACGCTTCTGGCATTAATAGAACCAGTCGTCAGCGCTTTCCCATGTCTCCTGCAGGATGCTTTCGATGTCTTTTTTATCGTCTTTATTTCCACCAAAAACGCTCAGGCTGTCTGAACCAGCACGACGAATTACCAGGCTGCAATTTTCATACTGATTGTTAAGGCGCTTCAGCAACTCTTTCTCCAGTGCCGGCAGCGCACACTTTGGAAGTTCTTTAATGCGATCAATGGTTAATTCAACTTTCATAATAGCCTCCATTGCATATACTGTATTTTTATACAGTATACCTATGAGAGACAATGATCAACGGTTTAAGAGCACAAATTGTTAATTACGTGTCAGGAAGCCAACCCCCCACCAACCTTAGTTAGTTGAATTTAATAGTGTTTCTAATCGGTAATTTCTTTCGACTGGCACAACTCTGGCAAATTGGCACGTACCAACACTTCAGCGAACTACGGTTGAGATACCGCAGTGAAATACTGAAAAAAGGAAACAGCACTCGGCGGAGTATGCTGGTTTCTAGTGTTTGTTTGCATTGAATGCTCGACGCTTATCTATCATGTGGACATAGAAATCACGTAGCTCTTTACTTTGCCGCTCTCGCATTTCTTGAGGTAGAACATCGCGCTCACTTTCCCAGTCAGATACCTCTTTAGCGCATATTTTATATGCGGAATTAACTATTTCAGTCGCATCCTTGTTTGTATCGATATAGGGGATAGTATTCCTGTTCAAGCATTGAGATATCGGTGACCCAAAATTAAAATCATCGGCTACCGACATGGTGGAAATAAGGAATGACAATACACAGAGCAATCTCATTTTTTATTAGCCTCAGCCATTTCGGTGTAACGCGGATCGGAAGCTCTCGGTAGATTAATGCTCTGCTCTCGATAGTGCCGGACACGCTCCATGAAATACTCGCGCAGGTGCTCTGGTTGTTCTCTGGCTACCTGCTCAGCGATTACGGGCATGTTCATACGCTCTTTGTAAGCGACACCGGACGCAGCCAGGTCGACGTTAACCTTGTCCTGCTCGTCTTTCGTTTTTGCTGCAATGTTGTGCATAGACATAGGAAATATCTCTGAAGAGTAGATGCGATTATGTTTCAATATCCTTAGGCCTACATGTAGTACATAAAATCATTTGTTGATCCCTTTAATCTGCCAGATCATCATCCGTCGCTACCATTAAATTGAAAAACTTAATGGCATCATTCCATTGTTCACAAAGCTTAGCTCCAGCGCTCCAATCTCCCTGTCCCTTAAATAAAGCCCCGGGAGCATCGTTATAGTTTATTTCTTCAAATAGCTCCATATTGATTTGATTTATAAAGTATTCTTTTAATTCTTCACTTTCCTTGTCATTACTATACTCACTATAATCTTGTATTATTTTCATTGCTTGCCGCAGGCTCCTGACAATGTTTGCTCCATCATGGAATGTCCAATCAGAACCTTGCTTCCCTTTGGCATACCCGTTAGCCCTCTCCGCACAATTCTTTAATGACTCATAAGCATTCATTCTACTTTGCAGTTGAAGAGATTTCGTTGCTGTCTGTCTACTTAAGAATGCTGCATACGCCGCAGCCAAGCCACCAAATGCCGTAATTGCAGCAATAAGCATGTTCCAGTCGGCACTAGTAAAGCCCCAATCCATAGATACTCCTCAAAAACCCCCTGTTATGAGGGGATTATAGGTCAGGTTGCAATTGCTTTCGACTGCCACAGTTCAGGAAGACTGGCGCGTACCAACGCTTCAGAAAACGGTGGTGGAAATGTGTCTTGCATCGAACTTCAGGTTTACGCAGCAATTCCCCTCAGGACATGCGATTCCGGCAAGCTCGTCCTCAACAAAGCCTCAGAGAATGGTGGCAGAAGCGTATTGCCACAGCTAACAACCTGCTTATCATTCGCATACATCATGCCTCGAGGTTCCCATTCAAAGGTATTGTTGCTACTGTTAGAACGATACAGCTTGTCAATCAACAAAAAAACCCGCCGAAGCGGGTTTAATATTATTAATGTTTAGTCCTCACGGGAAAGGACCAGCATTTATAGCCGTACGCATGAGCATCCAAAATACGGCGCTCAGAATCAGGAGTCCCTGCCTTAGCACGAGCTTTGCGGAAACGACACTTTACCCAGCGGAAACCGGCTGGTAATGGTTTGGTAGCGATATCTTTTAAAGCCATATGTCAACCTCGCCTCAAGAGAGCACCTTCCTGAAACTTGATAAAAATATGGGGATCCGCTACTGTATTGTTGTTGACGCAGTACAGGTTGCGGGTGCTCTAACATCCCCAATCCGGGCTCATCCTTTGGCGAGGATGGGCCCAAATTCATTTCATGACCGCACATAAGCTTTCATAACGGTTAAAATTCTTTCTGCCTCTTCCTTTGTGAGATCTGTTGGCAATCCTTGAACTGTTATCATAGTTCCAGTTTCTGGGCGAACGACGATTGGCAAGTTGAAGGTTTGCGCCTTTTCTTCATTTGCATGCTTCGATTTTTCAAGTTTCTGCTCCACAGCGTCGAAGCCACTGAGATTTCCCTCAGTATCTGCCAAGTTTACGATAGTCCCTACTTGCACATACTCCTCGAATTTATTAACTGCACTTTTAAATCGGCTTCGATAATTGTGCACCGTTGAATCGCTGGGTTTGTTTGATTGAGTTGCAACATACTGAGCGATCAGTTCATCAACATCTAATTTGCGAACGTCATCGTCATCTTTCGCTTCTAAGACAGAAAGCAACAGTAACGCTGAATTCTTTAAATTGCGTGCAGTTGATTCGTTGATAAGCCCAAGATTAGGCAACTTAACCAAAAAATCGAAGAATGCCTGTGTTGAATAGTTATTGTTCATAAGCATCACACCTATAGTCATCAATACCCCTAGTTTAGATTCAGAGGTTTTACCGATCAATGTTTTTTTTTCGATCGGCAAATCTTTTTTTATCTAGCCTCAATCCACCTCTCTACTCAGCACTATTCATGATTATTCATTCATATCCACACTTAACAATATAACCTTAAAATACAAATAACTACAAAAATCTATGCAATGCCTCAACTTCATGCTTGTCAGCGTCACGATACTGATATTAGATACAGTAACTAGGTTTTTACCTATCATAGACCAGTACATCATGGCGAGGAAAGGAAGGAGTTCCCCACGATTTAAACTGGACGTATATCTAGTAACTAGCCTTTCTGAACAGAGTACAGGTAAATTAACGAGAACTAGCGCTTCAGCGAACGGCAGGAGTACACCGTTACCGAAGCGGGTAACTGTGCTCATTGTGCGAACTCCTCAAACAAAACCTCCCCCTTTTAGGCACGCCCCAACGACAACCAGTCTTTTTGCCGTAGGATTCACAACACCCGACACCCCATAAATTTTCAGTGGAATGCAGTTTCAGCCGTTTTTTCCGTCACGAGTTACGACATCCCGGTATGTGTTTTGATAATTTTCACGCTGACCCCCTCCCGCCTAATCGTTTCAAACCGTGATTCTGTTTGCTCACTTCACGCGCCGCATCCCGCAGTTTGTACAGGCGCTCCAGCTTGGCTTTCGTCCGGCGAATCTCGTTAGAAATGAAACGAACATTAGGGATAAGCAGATCATCCGGGCACGCTCCGAGTGTGGCCGGTTCTGCCAGATCATCGGCATTGTATTTTTGCTCCGTTTTGGCAGTTAATTCTGGCACGTAAATGTGAACGGCTTCCGGCGTTGTCAGTACACAGGACCATGTAACGCCCTTCCCGGAACCGTTTTTCATGATCAACCCGCGGTCAGCGTAAGAACGCAACACAGTACCTAACCCACGGGGATTGCGGTTCAGAAGGTCCGCAAGATCTGACGTGTTCATCGAACCTTTTTCAGTAAGCAGATCGATAACCATTTGCGGAGTGACGGGGGCCGGTTCAGCTCCCCTGACAACTTCAGCGTTTTTGCGCAGTGGTGTTGTTTTTTTCGGGGTAACGGCTGGCGCCGTAATAACCTTCGGCACTGGTGCATCGTTGCTGGCAATATCCCAGTAGCCGTTGATGAAAGTCACAGCCCCCAGATCTTCATGCTCACGTAGAACGGCTAGCGCTTCAGCTGGCTCAATTTTCATTCGTGCAGCAATCTCACGCGCGGTCGCTTTTCCCATCACTTTTAAAACATCAATAATTTGTTTGGTCATTGGTCAAAACTCGTTTTAGTTGATTAAACCTGCCGCTTTACGGCGTTTGTACTCGTCCATCAGTACCTGTGCAGGTGTTGGCCCTGCCGGATGATGTGGCGCAGCCAGTTGGCGGCGAATCGGCGGAACTGACATGCCGTTTTTGACGTGCTTCGTCCACTTAGTGAGTAATTTTTCAGCCAGTTTTTTTAATTCCCCCTCAGTCATCTGCCGTTCAACTCCCGTCCTGCGCATTTCAATGCAAACGTGATACAGCACTGGTTGCGGCCACGGATATTTGTCGCTTCCGGAATATCGATACGACTCATTTCGCCAGCGTCGGTATTCATGCATCACCTGGTCTGACGTGAGTCCAAAAGGGTTTGCCCCACTGTCAGAAACCAAAGATACGAATTCAGCAAGGTCAGGAGGCCAGGTGTTCCCGACGGCACAACGCTCCATGCACTGCTGGCACACCAGACTGATTTGGGCATCAGTCATTGAACCTATCTGAGCTATCCACAGAGTCGATGGTTCTGCCCCATTCTTCTGCGTCCAGCGGTTCGAGAATATTTCCCCCATCACCTGCCATAGTCGCCACGCTGTTTCCGTCGCCATCAAGTCCGTTACGGCGCCGCCATTCTGCGTGGGCTGATTGAATTTGCTGAACAGCTCTGGATGCTGTCGGTTCTGGTCGTGTTCCAACATTGCTGTCACCTCCGGTTACCGGTTGTTTTTTCGTTCTCACCAGCACAACATGCCGGGCGAATTTTTGTTCCCACTGGATCTGGGTGAACACTTTCCCCTCCGATGCCCAGTACGCCGAGAATTCGGCTAGCTCAGTGTCAAGGTAATCAGGCTCTGGCAGTCGAATCCCCCACTGCGCAGCACGCTGCCGAAAATCTACAGACGGCAACCAGGAGTCGCTCATGCTGAACTTGCCGATCGGTTCTGATACGCCATCCACGTATCTGGGTGGGGTTGGGTCTTCCAATTGGGTATGCCCACCAGAATTTTCATTCGCGCCTGCGCTAAGAGAGGGGTTTTCTTTTAGATCTGTATCTGGATCTTTATTAGTTGGCTCGCCGTTACCTTCTCGTTGTGACGGAGATTTAACGACCGTTGAACGCTCGTTTCCTCCTCGTTGCTTTTCCGTTCCTTTTTTGGCTTTTCTGGCTATAGCTGAAGCTTTCCCGGCAGCAGACTTCTGTTTCAGGGAAGAACGAACCGCTTCCAGATCTCGTTCTATCCGCTCATGAATCCATTCATCGCCACTCTCGGTAAAAAACTCTTTCAACGAAGTTTCAACGGATAACCAACGCTCGTTACTCATCCGTGCAATTTTTGGTAACCGACTTTTAGGGATAGATTTTCCCGTCTGCCAGTAATTGAACATCAGCAGCAGATATGCACCGTGTTCTTCTGTAGACAAATGCATTGTGTCTGCCAGATAATCAGCTATATACAGCTGCATATACGGTAATGCGGCCATCATCCCTCCGAAATACTGATTGAGAGAAGCGAGTAAGCATGGAAAAGATTATTGCTGTCCAACATCGAGCAGAAATAACTGTTACTTACGATCTGCAAAACAATGAGGTTTCTATCATTTCCGATGAATGTCCTACCGTTGCAGATCCAGACCTTGGCACCTGGCAAGAGTTGAAAATTTCTCCAGCAGATATTCCTGGCCTGATCGATGCCTTGCAAAGAGCCCATTCCGCGATGACAGCAGGCTTTTGAACCCAATAACTTTGCGCTTAAAACCAGGAAGAACTTCATAACAGTACTCATTGGTCATTACTCGTTAAAAAAATTGCGGCGCTACGGCGCTGATACTCGCCAGTAGTGGTCCAGCCGCATCAACTGGCAACATGTTGAATAGTGCTATAGCTGCCTCGCGGATCTCTTTTTCAAGCTTGTGCAGCGGCGCGCCAAGCAACTTGGCTTGATGAGCTTCACTGCATTCCTTAATCGCACTCGCCAACAGCTCACATTCTGTTTTTCCCTGTCGTAATCCATGCTTTCTCGCGATCTCAATCGGCATCACAACCGAAATTGCGTGAGAGAGCTGCATGACATAGCCCGTGTATTTGCTGGAATTAGTTTCATTTTTCAGATACCGAAACAGGTTCTGTTTGTTTACAGATATTCCGCGACCGCCCTCTTTCCTCCATTGCTCGGCCACCAGCTGCGCGATCTTTTCTTGGGCCTGCCCAGGCAACGTGGTTTCCCACTCACGAACAGCTTCAAAAATGGCACGGCAGCGAAATGAATCACGGCGCCGCGGTTCAAACTGATTTTGAGTTTTCAACGGAACAGACTTCCGTTGGTTATGATGTTCATACATCACAGGTTGCATCATTAAACCCCCTGTAGAGGTATGCCATCTGTTGGATTGGGATAAAGGTCTGGGCGTAGTTCATGTGGCGTAATTCCAGTGACACTGAAAATTTGCAATACACGGGAAGAAGGAACTGCCCCCTTACTTTTCCACTGACTTACCGCCATACCACTGACACCAATTGCAGAGGCTAATTTGTTGGCAGAACCAGCGATCCGAATCGCATCATCAAGAGCCTTCATGTTTTTTCTCCTTGTTAAGATGGAGATAATAAAGCATAGGTTTACATATATTGCAAATATAAAATTTATTGTCACTATAAACCGAACCTTTACAATGAATGTATGAGACAGAATGAAGAGTTTGATAACCAATTAGTTGCCCGCTTAGAAGAGATCACTCAAAGAGGCATCAGCAAAGCCGAGATGGCTAGAATTGCTGGAGTAACGCCTCAAGCTGTTAATGGGTGGTTTAAGAAGGGGGTAATTAGTAAGAAGTCTGCAATTGCAATTGCGGCGGCTGCTAACGTGTCAGTAACTTGGCTATTAGGTGAAAAGGTCGCAGAAGATTCAGGGCTGAAACCAAATGAGAATAAAATGCTCAGTCTCTTTAGACAACTTCCTGAGTCAGAACAAGAAAAAATGATTGATCTCTTCACTATTCGACTTAAAGAGATCGACGATTATGTTGAGAAATACTTACGTGGTAGATTCAAGTCGAACGATTAGAAAATCAGTCCCCCATCAACAAAAAACCGGCTAAATGCCGGTTTTTTTGTGTCTACGCCATTCTCAAAACATTCTGATGCTTAGCTCTCCCGCCTCGCAAACCTAAAGTTTACATTTTTATAAATCCAACATTGACACAAAGCATAAACCAGTGCTTTAATCAGTTTCAAGCAATGAGTCATCCAGGCAGGACGCCCACGAAGTAGCTGCCGGCGGCATACGAAACACCGGATGAGATGACAAACAGACATGCGCAGCAGGTTTCAAACGTTCCGCCAGCCGGGCGATAACGGCACAAGCAGAGGGATAAATCATGAGTGAGGTTATTTTTAGCTTTGAAAGCTCCAGCGATGCAGCACGCGCTGGGATGTTGATGAATAAGGCGGATCCGTCGCTGCGTTATGTACAGATGCGATCAACTGTCTGCGTAACCTGGCATGCAAACATCATTGCGGCAACGCAGGCAGTTATGGATGCAAACATTCCATGCACTTTTCAATACTGGAATGACATTAAAAACAGTCATCGCAGAGGGTGAAATGAAAATGATTGATTTCGCACGTCAGCCAGCACGCATCCAGGCCGTTCGCGGGAATGCTTTTACCGCTCCACTGCGTTTCCTGTGGCGCATTCTGAAAAATGGTAATAGCGCAAAGGTAGCTAACAAATGAACACTCTGTACGCATTAGTGCTGACGCTCGCTATGACAAACGGTGATTACCAGGAAGCTGTTATTGGTGTTTTTGGAAGTGAAAGAGAGTGTCTGTCGGCAGCAAGTGAACAAAGTAGCGTCACAAACTGCTATCCAATTGAAGCGATTATTCCGGCTGACGACCAACAGCCTGCCACTTTTTTTTAACGAGTTTAGACCAATGGCTGTTGCCAGCCTGATGCCAAGTGCACGGGGCATCGTGATGGTAATACTGCCATCGTAACCAAACAGGAGACGAAGACCTGTTCTGGTTAAGTTGAGAATCTACTTTGCCCGTCCCGTGGCGGGCCTTTTTCTGGAGGCTTTTATGTCAGCAAACGAACTGGCATTGAGATTCAGTACCGCACCTGCAGAGCAACTGATTGGTATTTTACCTGTCCTCGAAGTCAAAGAAGCCCTGCGTGATGAAGTGGAAGATGACGTTCTGGGGGAAGCCTGGACGGAACACAACTTTGAAATGGAAGCGATTGGAGAGCAGCTCGATGAGACAGTTCAACTGGCCAGAAAATTCGAACTGACTGCCGAAACATTCGCAACGGCAATCAAACTGGCACTGACGTTGCCACACAGCGAGGCAATCCCTGTTTTACAGAATGCTCTCAGGGATAATCCCGGTTACGGTCGCGAACCGACTAAGGATGCGTAATGGAATTTGGAATGAAGCGTGTTGTGGCATCTGTCCAGACCGTGGCAATCCTGAACAGGATGTACTGCGGGAAAGCCGTGTCTGTTGCCTCCATCAGTAAAGAAACAAAGCTGTCTGTATCCTACCTGGAACAGATTTTTTCAAGGCTTCGCCGCAGCGACATTGTTACCAGCCAACGCGGTGCTGGTGGTGGATACCATCTCAAAAAAATGAACCCCAGCGTTGCTGATGTCGTTCGCGCCGTTACGCACACGCCGGATTCGTTCGAACCTGTGCTGAATGCTCTGGAGTGGGTCCCCATCGCGCAGCTGTCGCAAGGGAAATCCCCGGCCCCATAAAGCACAAAACCCGCGCAAGGCGGGTTAAGTACCCGGTCAGCCGACCAAAGCTTTCCGGAACGAGTTTTGACCAATGACCACTACCACAGGCGGCAATCATCAGCTGCCGGGTATCTTACAACCTTAAGGAGCCCGAACGCAATGAACACATATGCGTATATCATCAAAGCCAAAGCCAAAGCGACTGACTCAAAAAGCCTCTTTTGTTGGTTCTCTGCAAAATCAGACTCGCGCGCTGAACGCGAAATTCTCAACCTTCTGGAAGATTACGGGATCGAAGTTGGACGTGGTGCTGACCACCAGTTGCCAATACGCACTAACTGGTTTGTTGTCGACGATCTGCCTGAAGAAGGTACGCTGGATGACACATGGTGTGATCGTTACGAGCTTGGCGAGGATGGTTTAACCTGGAAAAAAATAGTGGTAGCCGAAGCACCAGCAGAGCCAGCAGAGCCAGCAGAGCCAGCAGAGCCAGCAGAGCCAGCAGAGCCAGAATCTACCGTACTGACAGCGGGCGAACAACCAGCCAATGATGCGGTCCCCGAGGTTAATGAAAGTATTCAACACGAGCAGGATTTTACTGAAGGGAAAGACTCTCACCCAGAATACCCAAAGTTAACGGCTGTACCGACCATGTCATTCCGACATCGCGTACTGGCGCAGCACATTGGCGGCGGTGAGTATATGTATCACGTCGACGAAGAGCAGAAAAAAGAAATTATCGCCCTGGAACTGGATCAGGATAATTCATATATCCAGAACCTTCTGCTCGCGGCAGAGAATGTTGAATCATTCAAGAAAGCCAATGAAGTTGATATCTGGAAGGCAGTGATTTCGGTAAAAACAGTATTCCCTGTCGACAGAAAAACGCCAGAACTGGCAAGCGTTATTCAGTTCCTTAATGCCTGGTTTAATACAGAACATATTGACCGCGGGCTTCTAACGAAGGAGTGGGCTAACGGTAATCGCCTGTCCTGCATTCAGAGAACTTCCGGTGGCGCTAACGCAGGAGGTGGAATTAAGACTGACCGAAACCCTGACTACATTCACACCCTGGAAACGCTGGATTACGAAATTGCCGCGGCCACATTGCCGATGGATTTTGATATTTACAATATACCGCTATCCATCCATCGACGTGCTAAAGAAATCATCACTAAAAAAGAGAGCCCATGGAAAGAATGGTCCTCTGCTCTTCGCGCCACTCCAGGTATTCTTGACTATTCAAGGGCTGCAATCTTTGCACTCATTCGCGGTGCTGGCGAAAACGTTCATAACTTCCCGGATAGTTTGCGCCGATACATTAGCGCGAACCTGGAAGAAAGCAATCACGAAAAACCGACTGCTGATACTCTTGCGGCTTCCCGTCAGATTAATTCTGCGTCGGCAACCCTTGACGCGGTTCACGATGCCATCAACGGTAAAAATGAAACCACGATCCCTGATGGGGTGGGCGAAGAATATGCCTTTGTTGGTAACAAACTCGTCACTGAAGCCCGGTCCCGCGCTGTGCAACCGAACATCGAAAACCACGGCAATGGTGTCTTTTCCATAGACAGCCTGGTTAACACGCCACCAGCGCAACCACTATCTGCTGTCGACCAGGTTCGCCAGCACTCAGCTGAAGAAAAAATAAAATCAGATAACAATGAGGAAGCCACCAGTGATGTGCAGATGGAAGAGGTTATCAACAATGAAGCCCAAACTGGTAATGAAGTGTCTCAGGGCGAAACAACAACTATGCCAGATGAAAGCGCTGATGCTTCTGGTGAGCAAACAGATGCAATAAATAATGAATCCGTTCATCAAATTGCTGAACAAAAGCCTGACAAACTTTATTCCCACTTAATGGTGGATATGGAAACTATGGGCTGCGTTCCTGATGCCGCAATAGTCTCTATCGGTGGCGTATTTTTCGATCCTTCTTCTGGCAACACTGGTGCCGAGTTTTACCAGGTCGTCAGACTTGAATCATCTATGTCGTTTGGCATGAAACCCGATGCGTCGACAATCGAGTGGTGGTTAAAACAATCACCGGAAGCTCGTTCTGCAATTCTTGTTGATGATGCAATGGGGCTGCTTGAAACCCTCGAACTTCTGGCCGACTTCATAGCTGAAAACGCTGCTAACGGTTGCCGCACAGTTCAGTTATGGGGTAATGGATGCTCTTTTGATAATGTCATTCTTCGCCGTGCATTTGCATTAACAGATACCCCCTTCCCTGTTCCGTACTGGAATGACAGGGATGTAAGGACCATGGTCGAATTGGGTAAATCTGTGGGTATCAATCCACGCTTTGACATCCCGTTTGAAGGTGACATGCACAACGCGCTTTCTGATGCCCGACATCAGGTCAAATACGTGTCAGCAATCTGGCAGCGTCTGACTGCAAACTGATTTTTGATATTCAGAATAACGACCACCAGCTGGTTAAATTTTACCGGCTGGCTATCTGAGGTGATAGCCATGTATGAACTCACACTGTCACCAGTGGAAATTGCAGAAATAACGGGTTACAGACGATATACAGAACAACAGCGCCAGCTGCGTTGCCATGGGATCCCATTTACTACAGACGGGAAGAACAGGCCGATTGTTCTGCGTCGGAATCTGGCACCAAATACGACTGAATTACCAAAGGTTGACGAGTATGTTGCAACTGAACCCGACTTTGACGCCATTTATGGGAAGACCACGCAAGAATCCAAAGGACGCGCATCTGCCTCCGCGGGTTACCAAAAATAAGTACAGCTACGTCTGGAAGCCGAAAGGAACGAAACTCAGCATAACGCTGGGGAAAATAAGGGATACCAGCATTTCCAAACTCTGGCAACGCTATGAGGAAGAAAAAGCAAAACGTCATGACGTAATGACATTCGCAAAACTCTGGGGGATTTTTCTCGACAGTCCGTCTTTTACGGATCTGGCACAACGTACCCAGTCAGATTACAGGCAACACCAGAAAAAGTTGCTGGCAGTTTTCGGAAAAATGAAAGCTGATGCGATAAAAATCGAGCAGGTCAGGATCTATATGGATCAACGCGGTATGTCCAGTAAGAACCAGGCTAACCAGGAAGTGTCCAGTATGTCCCGCGTTTTTGGATGGGGATTTGAACGTGGTTACGTGAAGGGTAATCCATGCCGAGGAATTCGTAAGTTTACCCTTGTTGATCGTGACGTTTACATCCCTGACGAGGACTATTTAGCCATTTATGAAAACGCCCGAGTGGAAGTCCAGGTGGCAATGGAAATCTCTTATCTTTGCGCAGCGCGCGAGGGGGATGTATTTGATTTAAAAATACGTGATCTACGCGCAGACGGTATTTTTATTGAACAGAACAAAACAGGAAAGAAACAGATCAAGAAGTGGACTCCGCGCTTACAGGCGGCAGTTGCTTTGGCAAGCAGGAGCCTTGCAAATAAATCATCGGAAGGTTACGTGATTCCGTCCCCCAGCGGCGGAAAAATGAATAAAAAAACATTCAACACCTGGTGGAATAACGCCAAAAAAGCAGCAGCGATAAAACTTGGAAGGAACATACCGGGAACATTTCACGATATCAAAGCCAAAGCAATTTCTGATTACGAGGGAAGCAGTAAGGAGAAGCAATTGTTCAGTGGGCACATGACCGAAAGCCAGGTTGTGACCTATGACAGAAGGGTTAAAATTTCACCAACACTGGACATCCCGATGATGAAAAAAGATGACTGATTTCATTGGCTGTATGGGGAAATATACCAAGTGAATATACCAACACTATACCAACAGCCCAAAAAACAAAGGGGCTACCTTTCGGTAACCCCTTGTTTAATCTGGCGGAAGCGCAGAGATTCGAACTCTGGAACCCTTTC
>PPYF01268074.1_pt1 | contig 17431 bp, 17 predicted proteins | sample 1559871 | NCBI WGS metagenome assembly PPYF01 (sample SAMN08240021, study PRJNA423297) | Human gut metagenome, whole genome shotgun sequencing project.
ATCCAACGAGATGGATTCGATAAAGTTGAAAGTCTTTGAAGAGGAAGGGGGTGGGGTTTGGGGAGGGGAAGGGGAAACTTTCTCCAGAAAGTTTCCCCTTCCCCTCCCCAATCTTTTCCCTACTCACCCCAACCGATCGTCTGGGAAATGATGATGCGCTTGCTCTCGGGCAGGCCGAGCCCGCTGGCGAGCTCGGCGGCGTCGTAGGAGGCCCGGACGACGTTGTTCAGGCCGACGGAGGCGCAGAACAGGCCCACGTTCTGGTAGGCGGAACCGGTGTGCAGGGCGGCGTACTGGGCGTTGCTGTTCTTTTTGGCGTCCGAAACGTAGAGGAGCGTCGCCGGGGCTTCACGGGCGAAGGTCTGCCCGCCGAGGAAACGGCGCAGGTCGGACGTGCTGACCTGTTCGAGGGTGTGGCCGGTTGCGTCGTAACGCCATGCGCCGTCGCCGCGCAGCACGTAAATTTCGATGTCGTGCCGGTTCAGGGCCGTGGGAATGGTGCGCCTGCCGTCGGGACGGTTCACCCCGCACGCGGCCCAGAGCAGATCGCCGAGGAGCTTGTCGGAAAGCGGCTTCGAGGTGAAGTTCCGGGAACTTTTGCGGGCGTCGAGCGCCTGCATGAGCGGAGCGCCTCCCTTGGTATCGGGGGCCGGAAGCTGGAGGGAGGCGGCCTGCGCCGTTCCCGGAGCGAGGAACAGGAAGGAAGCCAGCAGCAGAACGGGCCATTTGGACATGGCGGTTACTCCTTGTTGCAATGGCGGCGTCGCGGAAGCCTCGGTTCCGGGAGGCCGGTTCGTATCATGGGGTGGTTGCGAATGGCGGAAGCGCGTAGGTTGTTCCCCAAACAAGGAGAATGATCATGAAATGGGGGTTGTCCATAGCCGCGCTTTGCGCGGTCCTCTGCTCCGTGGCGCCGACCGCCCGCGCGGCGGATAACGACGGCGAGGCGAAACTGGTTAAAATGGTTGTCCTTTCACGGCATGGGGTCCGCTCGCCCACGCAGCATCGTGGAGAGCTGGATGCCTGGAGCCGGCGGGGCTGGCCGGAATGGCCGGTCAAACGCGGGGAACTGACCCCGCGCGGAGCCGAGCTCGTGACCTCGATGTGGCGTCAGGAGGCCGCCTTTTTGAAACGGACCGGACTGCTCCCGGAAAAGGGCTGCCCCGAGCCCGGCGTGATCGCGGTCCGGGCGGACAAGGAACAACGGACCGAGGCGACGGCGGAGGCCGTGCTGGAGGGGCTGGCTCCCGGCTGCGGGTTCAAGCCCGTCGTGAACCGTTCCGCGTCCATCGATCCCCTGTTCCATCCGGTCGAGGCCGGGTACTGCGCCCTTGAGCCCTCGCGCATCGAAAAGGAGCTTTCTCCCAAGGACATCGCGGCATTGGAACAGACGCTCGCCGCACCGGTTTCCGAGCTGGCGGCGATCCTCGGCCCCGCATCTCCTGAATTCTGCCGCGAGCACCGGTTGCCGGAAAACTGCACCATCGCGGATGTGCCCTCGCGCCTGACGTTCGGCAAGGACAACCAAACGGTGCATCTCGGCGGCAAGCTCGGCATGGCTTCCAGTACGGCGGAAATCATGCTGCTGGAGTATGCCCAGTGGGACCGCCCCGCCGGATGGGGGACCGTGGACAGGGGTGAACTTGAAGCTCTGCTCCCCGTGCACAGTCGGGTGTTCGACGCCGTGAACCGCGCGCCTTCCGTCGCCGCCAGCCGGGGCAGCGAACTCCTGCTGGACATGGCGAACGCGTTGGTCGGCAAGTACGCCGATCCCGCCGTCAACAAGGCCAAGGTCGTGGTGTTCGTCGGGCACGATACGAATATCGCCAACGTGGCCAAGCTGTTGAGCCTGAACTGGCATCTTTCCGGCTACGCGCCGGACGAGATTCCCCCGGCGAGCGCGCTGGCGCTGACGCTCTGGGAACGGAACGGGCAGTATCAGGTGCATGCGCATCTTCTGGCGCAGTCGCTGGAGACGCTGCACGATCCCGCCATGCGGGGCGAACCGCTGCGCGAGGCGCTTGAGGTACCGTGGTGCGGTTCGCAGGCCTACGAAGGCCCCTGCTCGCTGACCGAATTCGAATTGCTCGTCCGCGCCGTCATCCGCCCCGAATGCGTGCGCGAACGCTAGGAAACATGGCCTGAGGGGCAGGCTCCGCCTCCCGCCCGCCGGGCCGGAGGGCGCGCGGCATGAAAGACGGCAAGAAAGCTCTTTTTCTCGTCCGCTGTGGGGGGAGCCCCGTTGCTTCCGATGCCCGCAGGCCCGGAAACGTGTCTGACGGCTACGGTCCTTTTAGGGCTTTGGGGGCAGGCTCCGGTACGACGCCCGATACATGCCGCGGTCCCGTGTCCGGCAAAAGACGGATGCGGCACCGCGGCATGTATCGGGCGTTCCGTCATGGTCAGGCGTATCCCGGTTTGTCGTGGGGAGGTCGTTTTTCTGGAAAAAATGATGAGGAAGACGGAGAGGCGTTGCCGGGAAGCGCGCCAAGGTTCCCGCCGCGCCGCCGCCATCCGCCCTGTTTATGGATGTCTTTGAAGAGGGAGACCCGCACCGGCGATTTGCAGAGGGGGAAACGTTCTGGTGAACGTTTCCCCCTCTTCGGATTGTCACTTCGTCAGGTTAACGGATGTTGTACTGACCGTCGGGAAGCAGGGTGATCTGTCCGGCCTTGTTCAGGGGGACGCCGACCCATGTCATGGTTTCGCCGGCCTTGTTGGTGACCTTGATGTCCCAGGCTTCGGCCTTTTCGGTGCGGCTCACTTCGAGGTCGACCTTGTCGCCGTTGGGGAGGGTTTCTTCCTTCAGCAGGTTTTCTTCCCAGTCGTTGGCGTTGGTGGGAGAGAGGTACAGGGTGTAGATGTCGTACTGCGCCCCGTTGAAGATGTTGATCTTCTTGTCAAGGGCGAGGGCCTGCCCGGCCATGCCGAGCGAAGCGACGAGCGCGAGAGCGGCAATGAGACGTTTCATGGCGTTTCTCCTCTTCCTCCGGGTGCGTTGGCCGACCGCTTCCCGAAGCGGCGCGCAGTCCCCGGACTGTACCGCACACCCTGACGCGGGAGCGTGATCCACGCGTTCAGGATATGTTGCGGTTGAAACTACGCCATGATAATCAATGAGTTACCGGAATGATTCTATTCCACGCCGATTTTGGGGCAGAACGACGCCATCTCGCACTCCCCGCAGAGGGGCTTGCGCGCGTCGCAGACGTGGCGACCGAACCACACCATGCGGTGGTTGACCTTGCCCCATTCGGACTGGGGGAACAGCTTGGTGAGGTCCTTCTCGATGTCCACGGGGTCGGTGTGTTTCGTGAGGCCCAGACGGCCCGAGATGCGTTTGACGTGCGTGTCCACGGCGAGGCCCTCGTTGATGCCGAAGCCGCCCCACAGCACCACGTTTGCGGTCTTGCGGGCCACGCCCGGCAGCTTGATGAGGTCCTTCATGGTGCGCGGCGTCTCGCCGTTGAACTCCTTCACGACGAGTTGCGCGGCGGCGATGAGGTGTTTGGCCTTGCTGTGATAGAACCCGACGGAATGGATGACCTCTTCGAGTTCCGGGATGGTGGCCAGCGCGAGGGCGGCGGGATCGGGCCAGCGCCGGAAGAGTTCGGGCGTGACCTGATTCACGCGCTTGTCCGTGCACTGGGCGGCGAGCACGGTGGCGACGAGCAGTTCCCACGGGCTCTCGGCCACGAGATGGGTTTCCAGATCGGGATAGCGTTTGGCGAGGAGTTCGAGAACGTTGGTCGCCCGCTGTTTTTCTGTCATGGTCTGTTTCCTCGATACGAAAGATGACGCCGGGACGCGCCGTTCGGGGCGCGTCCCGGCGGAACCGGCGGAGCATACGGTCAGAGAGGCCAAAAGCCAAGCGGAGGGAGCCGCCGGGGAGTGAAGAGCCCTTCCGCCGGTGCGGAAACGCTTTTCATTCCTCGGATGCCCTAGATCAGGGTTTCGATTTCGTCGAACTCGGGCGAAACGCAGATGACGGCTTCGGGGCCTTCCGCTTCCTGCGGCTTTTCGGCGGCCCGCAACTCGTTTTCGTCGACGGGGACTTCAATGACGGTTTCCATTTCGTCGAATTCGGGCGACGTGTAGGTAACGGTATCGAGCCGGTAGCGCATGTCGCTGTTCGCGCTGTTCTCGGTGGAGCCTGAAGAGACAAAGACGCCGCTTTCACGCTGGAGCATGACGTTCCTCCTCAAAAAAAAGTATAAAACAAGTACCGTTATCAAACATTAGTGCCTCATGGGAAACGCGTCAATCCGTTTTGTTCAATCAAACAGCGAAAAAAGGGTGTTTTTCGCCTCAAAGACGTCAGGGGGGACGCCGCTCCCTCGATTGCCAGAATGGTGCGAAACGGCTATCGTTTCGGGCCGACGCACTGCAACAGGAGGAGAAACATGGCGCTTTTCGTCTACATGACGGCGGGCTCCGCCGAAGAGGCGGATCGCATCGCCGGGGACCTTGTGGAGAACCGTCTGGCGGCCTGCGTGAACATCATGGCCCCGATCCGGTCCGTGTACGCGTGGAAGGGAGAGCTTTGCCGCTCCGAGGAAATCCCCTTCATCGCCAAGACGGACGACGACCGGTTCGAGGCGCTGGCCGCCCGCGTGCGTCGGCTGCACAGTTACGAAACCCCCTGCATCGTGGCCCTGCCCGTGACGCGCGGGGATGCGGATTTCCTGTCCTGGATCACCGAATCAACCCACCCGGAGGAATGATGTCCATTTATGTCGCCGGTTCGCTGGCCTTCGACCGTATCATGTCCTTTAACGGCGCGTTCGCCGACCACATCCTCGCCGACAAGCTGCACATCCTGAACGTGAGCTTCCTCATCGACGGTCTGGTGGAAAAGCGCGGCGGCTGCGCGGGGAACATCGCCTACACGCTGGCCCTGATGGGCGAGAAGCCGCTTATTCTCGCCACCGTGGGCAAGAATTTTTCCGAATACGGCGAATTTCTCCGGTCGTACGGCCTTTCCCTTGAGGGCATCCGGGTGATGCGGGACCAGTTCACCGCGAGCTGCACCCTGATCACGGACAAGGACAACAACCAGATCAACGGCTTCCACCCCGCCGCCATGAGCTTCCCCTGCGAGTACGCCTTCCCGAACGCGGACGCCTCCGTCGACTGGGGCATCGTGTCCCCCAGCAATCTCGACGACATGAAGTCGCTCCCCCGCCTGTTCCGGGAAAAGGGCATCCGGTATATCTATGATCCGGGCCAGCAGATTCCGGCGCTTTCCGGCGACGATCTGCTGGACGCCGTCACCGGTTCGGCGCTGCTCGTAACCAACGACTACGAACTGGAAATGATCTGCAAGGCGACCCGCCGCACCCGCGCCGAACTGCGCGCGCTCACCGGCGGCGTGATCACCACGCTCGGCGAACAGGGTTCGCTCATCGACAACGGCGAGCAGGGTTCGGTAGGCATCGCCGCGCCCGAAACCGTGGCCGATCCCACCGGTGCGGGCGATTCGTTCCGTTCCGGTCTGCTCAAGGGGCTCATGCACGGCCTCGACGTGCCCGCCGCCGCCCGTCTCGGCGCGACCTGCGCGAGCTACTGCGTCGAAAAGCACGGCACGCAGGAGCATGTCTTCACCTACGAGACCTTCGCCGCGCGTCACCGCGCCGCCTTCCATGAGGAACCGGGCGTGAAGTGGTAAGCGGCCCGGGGAAGGGGACTCCCTTCCCCGGAGCCGCGCGGCCGGCGGGCGTTCCGCCGAGTGAAGGCCGGGGGCGTTTTCATCGGGAAACGGGGGATGCGTTCCGTCGGTCCCCTGAAAGGAGCAAACGAATGTTCAAAATCATCATTCCCATACTGGTCATCGCTCTGGCGGCGTTCATCGGCATGAACGCCAAGGGAGGGCTTGTCCGGGGCATGGCGGACGGCATGCTGGTGTCGCCCTCGCGTCCCGCGGTCGCCGTGAAGCCCGCCGCCGATTTCGCCTTTGTGGACGCCAGGCGCGCGGACATTTCGCCCACCGTGCAGGGCAGCATGCTGCCCGCCACGTCGGTGCAGGTGGTTTACGCGCTGTTCGGGCGCGAAACGCCGGTTCCCGCACGTCTGGTGGGCCTTCTGGCGGTATCGCAGAAGGACGAGACGTGGCCCGCGGACCCGGAGCCCGGTTTTTCCGTCATCCGGCACAAGGCACAGGACATCAACGGATTTTCCGGCGTTGCCGACACCTATGTCCTCAAGGATCACGAAGACCCGTGGAGTTCCGGCGAGTCCGACGCGTGGGCCGAAGGCAGCCTTGTCCGGCGGTTCACCTTCATTCTCTGGTTCCATCGGGCCAAGCTGATCGTGGAGTACCGCGAGCCCTTGCCCGCGTCCGAGCTCCCGCTTGAGGACAACGTGCCCCTGCTCGCCGCCTTCGAGGCCCGGGCGCTCGACGCCTTCACCCTCCTGAACGGCGATCCCAAGGCCGGGGGCGTGCAGCTTCCCAAGCCCAAGGAGAAGCTCCCTTATCCGCCCGCCGGCATCAACCGTACCGCCCTCACCGAGTTCGTCGGGACTCTCTGGGAAGCGAACGGCAAGGAAGGCCGGTAGACCGGCTGACGAAAACTGGAGGGGGGAGGGGAAACGTTCTTCAAAACGTTTCCCCTCCCCCCTCCAAATCTTCCCTCTTCTTCAAAGACGCTTGCAAACGGGACAGGTCATGACTGCGGCGATGCTGCGGACCGCACCGTACCGGAAGTTTCCCGACGGCGCGTCCTTGCCGTTTCGCTGAAAGGGAGCGCGCATCGAACGGTTTTTCCCCGACGGGATTGAACGGACGGAAAACCGTTTCGATTCACCGCCTGTTGCATTCGTTTTTTGAGATTTCTCTGGCGGCCCCTTGAACGGAAAAGGGAATCGTATCATGTCACGGGACGCCTGAACCGCAAACCGGTTCCGTATCCGGTTGGGGATACGGAACCGGTTTGCGGTTCAGGCGTTATGCCGGGGTCCGGGGGGCGGCTCGCCCCCCGGACAGGGTCAAGGGGCGGTAGCCCCTTGCCGCCGGAGGCATCTCGTTCCTCTACCACCGCCGGAAGCGGCGGGGCTCCGGGGGGAAGGCCCGGGAGCCGCAGCCTTGACGGAGGGTCTTTTCGGCGATGGCGGCGGCGTTGCGCACGGGCCCGCTGTCGAAGCCGTAGGTCCGGGCCGCGATGAGCAGCCCTTCGAGGAGAAGACAGTAGGTGTCGGCGAGCTGATCGGGATCGGAAGCCTCGGCCTTGATGAGGAGCGTCCGCACGTCCGCGCGCAGGGACGCCTTCTGCTCGCGTACCCGGATGCAGACGGGATGCTCGGGATCGGCGTAGTCCGTCATCAGATGGACGAAGATGTTCCCGCTGTAGTCCGGTTTGGAAACAAGGCCGACGACGAGCTGAAACAGCGCCAGCAACCGGCGGGCCGGTTCGTCGGGGTACTGGTCGCGCGCTTCGTTCCAGAGGGTATGGAACGCCGCCTCCCATTGATCCATGCAGGCCATGACCAGCTCTTCCTTGGAGGGAAAGCAGCGGTACAGCGTCATCTTCTTGATGCCCGCGGCCTGAGCTATGGCATCGACGCTCACGGCCTGGACGCCGTTCCGACGAAACAGCTGTTCCGCAATGCCGAGGACACGTTCGCGCGTCACGGCGAGGGGGGTGCGTTGACGGCGTTCGGCGTGGGGCGTTTCGGGTGCAGTGCCATTCGTTTCCATAACTTCTCCTGTACGGCAGTCGCCGGCGTGGTGCGTTGTGCCGGTGCCTTCAAACAACGTTTCGGCCCGCGGGAGGGCGTCCTGCGGGCCGGTTCTGGTTACAACACCTTGCTGATGTTCCAGCCGTGTGCCGTTGCGGCGTTTTCGGCTGCGGAGCCGCCGAGGACGCAAACGGTCCCCGCTCGGGCCGCTTCGGCCATGACTTCGGCGAATTCCGTAAAGTGACGGCGCGTCGTGCCGAGGATTTCCTCGCGCATCTGCTGGCGCAGGTCGTCACGGTCGTCCGTCAGGTGGCGGGCCAGCGAGGCCGCGCCGCGCGCGTCCGGCAGAAGATAGGTATCCAGATCGCCGATGGCGCCCACGATGGCGAGCGTCAGGTCGCGGTCGGACAGGTCCAGCTTCCGCAGGTAGTCGGCGGTGGCGTCGTAGGTCGCGAGGGTCTTTTCCACATTGGGATCGCGGTAGGACACCTGCGCCAGCGTGCCGCTCATCCGATCGAGCGAGCAGAACGCGCCGTACGCGCCGCCCTGCACGCGGACCTGATCCCACAGCCAGCCCATCCGAAGATGGCGGGTGATGACATGCGCCGAGCCGTGCCAGTTGTACCCCAGATCATAGATGTTGCAACCCTTGCCCACGTAATTGACCTGTGCGGGCACGAGAAGCGCCTCGTTGATCGGCGCACCGAGCGGATCGAGGGGCAGGGGCACGGAGAAGGCCGTGGGCAGGGCGCGTCCGAGCGCGGCGGCGTAGGGCTGCGCGGCCGCGAGGGTCTTGGCGTCGGCGGTGAGGTTCAGGACGGCGTCCTGCCGGTTCAGGATGAGGCCGCGCAGGATTTCCAGATCGGCCCGCACCGAATCCCAGTCGCTGACCACGCGGTCGGAGAGGGCGCGGATGGCTTCGAGATAGGTCACGCCGCCGAGCGCCTCGCTGATCCGCCCGGAGAGGCTGTAGGCCGCGCGCAGGCGGGTGATGACCGTGCCGTGCCCGGAGGGGATGAGCGACTGTTCGAGGCGGGCGCGCTCTTCCAGCACCATCTGGGTGAAGCGCTGGCGGTTGTCGAAGTCGGCGTCGGTCAGAACTTCCGCCATCAGGGCGAACAGATCGTCGGCCTTGTCCGCCGTGGCCTTGCCGCCGAGGCAGAGCTTGGCGACGGGCGTGCGCGCGCCGCGCAGGGTGGCGACGAGCGGAGAGGCGTCCATGCCGCCGGTCTTGGAGGCCAGCAGGGTGCCGAGTTCCACGAAGTCGCGCTTGGAGGTGCCCATTTCCGTGAGGCTGCGGCCCATGAGCGGCACCAGCGGCAGGAGTTCGGCGGGCACGGCGTCCAGCGGGAACAGGATTTCCGCGTACAGGATGCCCGAGGTGTCGATGTCGTGGGCGAGGACGGCGAGATCGCCCGCCGTGTCTTCGGTCTTGGGAATGGGCGTGTTCTCGCGGGGCAGGTCGCCGAGGGTCAGGCTCGGGATGGCGGCGAGGGCCTCGGGGCTGTCCGGGGCCTGCTGGCTGGCGCGCAGGGCTTCGGTCAGTGCCACGAGTTCCTTGTGGTCGTCGTTGGAAAGCGCGTCGTAGAGACGCTGGAGCTTGGCGGCTTCGGCGGCTTCGCGCTCGGCGGCGAGGTTCGCGTCCGGGGTCAGGATGACCGTGGAGCGGTGCTCGTTGTCGAGGAACCAGCGCCTGATCGCGTCCTCGAAGACCTTTTCGCCGGAGGCGAGGCGGGCCTTGAGGGCGGCGAGGGGCTTTTCCCACGCCAGCGGGGCGATAGGATCGCCGTCGTACAGCCATGTGGCGAGGCTGCGGATCATGGCGGCGAGGCCGCGCGGGAAGCGGCCCGAGTTGTTTTCGCGCAGATCGAATTCCACGCTGTTGACGGCGGCCTCCACGGCTGCGGCGGGCACGCCGTTTTCCGCGAGATCGGCCAGCGTTTCCATGATCAGCATTTCCACGTCCTCGGCGGTGCCGGGCACGATGGAACGCAGGCCCACGGAGAAGAAGGTCTGGCGCAGATCGGTTTCAAGGCCGCTGCCGGTGAGGTCCTCCCCGAGGCCGGATTCGATCAGCGCCTTGCGGAGCGGCGAGCCGGGCAGGCCGAGGAGGATGTGCTCCAGCATTTCCAGCACGAGCAGTTCGCCGGTGTCGGCGGTTTCGCAGGTCAGCCAGTTGAGGGCCACATGGCCCTTGTCGCCGTCCTCGCCCGCCGCGTAGGGGAATTCGAGCTGGCGGGGCACGTCGAGACGCGGCTGGAGCGGCACGGCGCTGTCGGTTTCGCGGGCCGTGAAGCGGGAAAGGTAGGGGGCGAGCAGGGCGAAGCGCCGTTCCTCGGGATCGTCGCCCCAGAAGAAGAAGCGGGTGTTCGAGGGGTGGTAGTGCGATTCGTGGAACGCCTTGAAGGCCTTGTAGGTGAGCTGGGGGATGACTTCGGGGTTGCCGCCGGAATCGAGGCCGTAGGTCATGTCCGGGAACAGGGACTGCTGGGAGTGCTCGGCCAGCACGGAGTCGGGCGAGGAGTACACGCCCTTCATCTCGTTGTAGACCACTCCCTTGTAGCGGAGCGGGCCTTCGGCGCTGTCGGCCTCGATGTGCCAGCCTTCCTGTTGGAAGCATTTTTCGTCGATGCGGGGGAAGAACACGGCGTCGAGGTAGACGTCCACGAGGTTGTAGAAGTCCTGAAGATTGGCGCTGGCGACCGGATAGCAGGTCTTGTCCGGGAAGGTGAAGGCGTTCAGAAAGGTCTGGAGCGACCCTTTGAGCAGTTCGACGAAGGGTTCCTTCACGGGGTATTTTTCGGAGCCGCACAGGACGGAATGTTCGAGGATGTGGGCGACGCCGGTGGAGTCTTTCGGGGGGGTGCGGAACGTGGCGCCGAAGCATTTGTTTTCGTCGCCGTTGAGCACGGAAAGGAGTTCCGCTCCCGTGGCCTCGTGACGCCAGAGCTTGACGGTTCCGGACACTTCGGAAAGCTGTTCCTCGCGTACGAGGGTAAAACCGTGGGTATTCACTCTTGTCTCCTTATGAAAAAGGCGAGGGAAACCGGCGCGTCGCCGCGCGATGTTCTCCCTCTCTCCGGGGCGGCCCCCGGAGCGTTACGATCCGTTCACACGGACGAGAAACCCTCCCGTCCGGCGGCAAGGCGCAAAGCCGCGACGTGGTGCCGTTCACATTGAATGACATTGACCCGGAGCGGGGTCAAGAGGGGACTCTCAAGGTTCTCATGCGATTCCGACTCGCACGGGGCGGCGGAAAAGGGACGGTTTGTTGCCGGGCGGTCAAAAGATGCGTCCGGGGAGTACGGTCCCCGGAATCGGGGAGGGGGAATCCCTTATCCGGGGCGTTCGGAAGGGGGCGCGGAGACGGCGGATTGCCGCGTTTGCGGAACAGGCCGGAATCCCGAGGGATTCCGGCCTGTCGTCATGCGGTTTGGGGTGTCGCGGCGAGCGCGCCGCGTGTTTTTCAGTCCGTGAGGGAAGCGGTCAGCATCCCGGCCAGCCGCGCGGCAAGCTCGGCGTCCTCGCCGGGCTTTCTGCCGCTGACCCCGACGCCGCCGATGCAGCGTCCGGTTTCGTCGAAAACGGGCACGCCGCCCGCCAGCGAGGAAAAGCCGGGATCGCAGAAGTCCGCGGCCGAGAGGTTTTCCCGGACGAGGCGGTCATGGAACGCTTCCGTGGTCGATTCCATACGCATGGCGGTGTAGGCCTTGCTTTGGGCGATGGCTCCGGCGCGTTCGGGCGTGCCGTCCAGACTGAGGAAGGCGGCGAGCTTGCCCGTGCGGTTGACGACGGCGACGCAGACCGGCGCGCCGCCCGAGGCTTCGGCCTCAAGTCGATCCAGAACGCGCATGAGGGCGCGGAACGGAATGGCGTTGTTCATGGGAACTACTCCTTTGGGTTAGCGCTCCATAAAGTCGATCAGGTCCCGCACCTGCAGGACGGGCATGTCGTGCCGCTCGGAAAAGGCCATGATCTCGGGAAGCCGGGCCATCGTGCCGTCGGGGTTGGTGAGCTCGCACAGGACGCCGTAGGGCGGCAGGCCCGCGAGGCGCATGAGGTCCACGCTCGCCTCGGTGTGCCCGGCGCGTTCGCGCACGCCGCCGGGCCGCGCGCACAGGGGGAAGACGTGGCCGGGATGGTTCAGGTCCTCGGGGACGGCGTCGTCGGCGATGGCGGTGCGGATGGTCTTCACGCGGTCGGCGGCGGAGACGCCGGTGGTCACGCCTTCGGCGGCTTCGATGGAAATGGTGAAGGCCGTGCGGTTCTTGCAGGTGTTGTTCGCGACCATCTGAGGCAGGGCGAGCCGGCGGATTTTGTCCTCCGGCAGGCACAGGCACACGATGCCGCTGCATTCGCGGATGAGCAGGGCCATCTGCTCGTTGGTGAGGGAGGCCGCGGAAAAGATGATGTCGCCTTCGTTTTCGCGGTCTTCGTCGTCCACGACGAGGACCCCTCTGCCCATACGGACAGCGTTGACGGCGGCTTCCACGCGCTCGAAAGGGGTGGTGGTGAACTGATGCTGGCTCATGACGGTTCTCCTGTCGTTGAGGAAAAAGTGCAGCATCAGGGCGACAGACAGGGGCACCGCGCCGTCGGCGCGGTTCGGGAGTCGTGATCCTTCTCTCGCGATGCGCCCGGAGAGGCCGGTCGCATCGGCTGTCCATTCTCTTCCATCCGGACTGTTACCGTCGGCGCCGGTTTCTCACCGGCTCTGCTGACCCCTTCACGGGAAGGGCGCTCGCGGGCTTCCCCCGTCGCTGCGGGGGTTACCGCCGGTGGGGACTTTCACCCCGCCCTGAGAACGTTCGAAGTGTAGGCAGCTCCATCCCCGCTGTCAATCGCCGCGCGCGAAACGCGGGGCCCTGAGAACTTTTCCTGATGAAGCATGATTTTTATGCACATACGTTGACATGAATAAACCATGCTTTATCTAATTGGTACAAAAGTTATCCATAGGAGGTTGATTATGGAAACTGTTCGTACTCCCGGTTCGTGTTGTGGTCATGGCGCCAACGCCGCCCCCGCTCACCGCACCACGGCTCCCGCCCAGCAGGGGTATACCCCGGTGGATCAGCTGCACAACGAAATCGACAGACTTTTCGGAGACTTTTTCGGCGGGTTCTTCTCGCCGCGGAGCGTCTTTTCGGGTATGGCTCCCCGCACCCTCGGGGACACCGCTTCCGACATGCTGATTCCTCAGATGGACCTGTCCGTCACCGACGGCGCCTACAAGGCCACGGTCGAACTGCCCGGCGTCCCGCAGGATCAGGTCAACATCGAAGTCCGCGACAACATGCTGATCGTCGAGGGCGAAAAGAAAAACGAATCCGAGGAGAAGGATGAAAAGAAGGGCTACTACCGCATGGAACGTTCCTACGGCTCGTTCCGCCGCGCCCTGTCCCTGCCCGAGGATGCCGAAATCGACAGGATCACCGCGACCCACAAGGACGGCGTGCTGAGCATCGAGATTCCCCGCAAGGAACCCGAGAAACCCGCCGCCCGCAAGATTGAGGTCACGAAAGGCGAATAAATCCGCCTGAGGAGGGTCGCCTTCTCCGGAAGGCTTCCCTTCCTCGGGCGGCATTGTCCGGCAAGCGGTCCGGCAGAGAGAACCCCTCTTCGGAATGCTCCCCCCTCTTCTTTCGGAAATCGTGCGGAGCCGCGGCTCCGGAGATGTTTTCGGAATGTCGCGCCCGACGGCATGAGCCGTCCGGGCGCACAAACGGCCCATGATGTCATGCCGTTCACCTCGCCCCGGCGTCCCTCCGCCGGGGCCATTGCGGAAACCGGGAATGCTCGTCATTCCCGGTTTTTTTGTTTTGCCCGCGCCCCTTCCGGCCAAGGCGGCTTTCCCGAACGACGTTCGCGGAGAGGACCGTCGCGATTTCCATTCGCGCGGGAAAAAGGTATGTATGCGGCAACACCCGCGTGTTGTACGGACGTTGGGTGGCGTGTGCGGGCCGCGCCCGTCCGGCACCCTGCGGGGAGCGGCGGCTGTGGAATGCCCTTGTTGAAAAGGGGGCGATCACGCGGCGGGCCGATCCTGCCGCGGCCTTGATGAAGGGACAACCATCCGGGAAAAGGACGGGGAGGAGCGGTATGGGCAAGCGGAGCGTCGCCTTGCTGTCGGCGGTGTTGACGGTGTGTTGCCTTTGCGGAACCGGCGCGGCGGAAGAGGAACTTGCGCCGGGATACGCTCAGTGCATGGACAAGGCCCAGACCACCAGCGATTTCGTGGAATGTGCGGACGACGCGTTCTGCTACTGGGACGTCATCCTGAACGAAACCTACCGGAAGGCCATGAAGCAGTGCCCGTACGACACGGACGAGGCCTGTGCGGCGTACGTCGGCAGGCTGCGCGAGGCGGAACGGGCGTGGCTGCGTTATCGCGACGCCACGGTGGCGTTCCTGAGCCAGAAGATGGGCGGCACCTACGACCGCGTCGAGGCTTCCGTGTTCGCCGCCGAAGCGACGCGCGCTCAGGCCCGCCTCCTCGCTTCCGAATGAGGCTCCGTCCGAAGGGCCTTCGCCCTTGACGATGCTGGCGGAAAAAAGGAAACTCCGGGCTTTACAACCATAGAAGGGAAATGCCATGTCCTCCATCCCCATGCGTTCGCTGGTCCGGGGCTTCAAGCCCTATACGGCCGGGCTCTCCATCGACGAAATCCGCGAGAAATATGGCCTTGAACGGGTCATCAAGCTCGCCAGCAACGAAAATCCGCTCGGAACCTCTCCGCTGGTCCGGCACGTGCTGGAAACGCATGCCGGACTGGCCTTCCGTTATCCGCAGGCGGGCAATCCGCGTCTGGTCAAGGCCATCGCCGCGCATCACGGGGTCAGCCCGTCCCGGATCGTCGTGGGCAACGGCTCCGACGAGGTCATCGACCTCCTGTTCCGTATCTGCGCCGAGCCGGGCGTCAACAACGCCGTGGCCTTCAAGCCCTGTTTCGGCATCTATACGACGCAGGCGGCCCTGTGCGGCGTGGAACTGCGGCAGGCTCCGGTCAACGCCGACTTTTCCTTCCCGTGGGACGATCTGCTGAAGCTCGTGGACGACAAGACCGCGCTCGTGTTCGTCACCACCCCGGACAACCCGTCCGGCTACACCCCGGCGGCGGCGGACCTTGAACGGCTGGCCCGCGCCCTGCCTTCCACCTGTCTGCTCGTCGTGGACGAGGCGTACATGGACTTCACGGACGACGAGGCGAAGCATTCGCTCCTGCCCCGGCTGGACGAATTCCCCAACCTGATCGTGTCGCGCACCTTCTCCAAGAGCTTCGGCATGGCGGGCCTGCGGCTCGGCTACGCCATCGTGCCCGAGGAGCTCGCTGATCATTACTGGCGCGTGCGTCTGCCCTTTTCGGTGAACCTGATGGCCGAGGAGGCCGGGATCGCCGCGCTGGAAGACGCGGCCTTCCATGAGGAAACCCTGCGTGTGGTCCGCGAGGGCCGCGCGTGGCTCGCCGTCGAACTGGAAAAGCTGGGCTGTACGGTCTATCCGTCCCAGTCCAACTTCCTCATGTTCGCGCTTCCCGAGCACGGGCCGGACGCCGCGTCCCTGTTCGAGGGCCTGCTGCGGCGCGGGATCATCCTGCGTCCGCTGACCAGCTACGGCCTGCCCCGGAACCTGCGCGTGTCCGTCGGGACCGCCGAAGAAAACGGCATGCTCGTCAATGCCATGCGGGAACTGCTCCAATCATGAACGAATTGCCCATCATCACGCTGGACGGCCCCGCCGGGGTCGGCAAGTCCACGCTCGCCAAGCGTCTCGCCTCTCTTCTGAAACTCCCCTATCTGGACACGGGGGCGATGTTCCGCACCATCGCGCTGCGGCTTGGGCCGGGTGCGGAAGAACTGCCCGGCGACGAACTGCGGGCGCGCTGCAACGGGTTCCGGTTCCGGTTGGAGGGCGCGGGCGAAGGCACCGTGCTGTTGTGCAACGAGGTGCCCGTGGGCCGGGAAATACGGACCGAAGAGGTGGGGCGGCTTGCCTCCCGTCTCGCCACGTCCACGGTGGTCCGCGACTGCCTGAAGGACGCCCAGCGCGCGCTCGGCGAAACCGGGCTGGTCGCGGAAGGCCGGGACATGGGCACGGTGGTGTTCCCTGCGGCGCGTTTCAAGTTCTTCCTCGACGCCCGGCCCGAAGTGCGCGGCTTGCGGCGTTTCGAGGAGTTGCGGGCCAAGGGCGAACCCGCCGATCTCGCCCGGATCACCGAAATGATCCGCCAGCGCGACGACATGGACCGCAACCGGGCCGTCGCGCCGCTCAAGCCCGCCGCCGACGCGAAGATCGTGGACACGTCCGAACTCGACATCGAGGGCGTCCTCAACGTGCTCGTCAACGCGGTCGTCGGTTCCCCTTCGGGCGCGGCGCGCTCGGTGAGCCGTCCGGCGGCTTCCGACGGCGCGCGCGACGACGCCTTTTCCCACATGGCCGAGGACGGTTCCATCAGCATGGTGGACGTGGGCGGCAAGGACGTCACCAGGCGCGTCGCCATCGTACGCGGCGCGGTGGAGATGAACGCGAATACGCTCGATCTGCTCAAGCGGCACGCGCTGCCCAAAGGCGACGTGCTGGTGACGGCGCAGGTCGCCGGGATCATGGCGGCGAAGCGGACGTCCGAACTGATCCCGCTGTGCCATCCCGTTCCGTTGAGCTATGCGGACGTGCGTTTCGAAATCCGGGACGAGCCGCCCGCCGTGCTCATCGAGGCGGAGGCCCGGACGAGTGACCGCACGGGCGTGGAGATGGAGGCCGTCATCGCGGCGCAGGTCGCGGCGGCGACGATTTATGACATGTGCAAGGCCGTACAGAAGGACATGGTGATCCGTGATGTGCGCCTCGTACACAAGTCCGGGGGCCGCACCGGCACGTTCGAGCGCCGCGAGCCCTCCGGCGGGCGGTCCTCATGCTGACCTATCCGAACATCGATCCGGTGGCCCTTTCGCTCGGCCCCGTGCAGGTGCACTGGTACGGGCTCATGTATCTGTTCGCCTTTCTTGCCGGGTGGGGGCTGGCGCGCTGGCGCGCGTCGCGTCCGGCGTGGATCGCGGCGGGCTGGAACGGGCAGAAGGTCGACGACCTGCTCACGTGGATCATGCTCGGCGTGGTGGCGGGCGGGCGCATCGGTTATGTCCTGTTTTACGATCTGCCGTCCTACCTTGCGCAGCCCTCGGAGATTTTCAAAATCTGGAACGGCGGGATGTCCTTCCACGGCGGGCTGCTCGGGGTTCTGCTGGCGGGCCTGTGGTGGAGCCGCCGCGAGAAGAAGCGGTTTCTGGACGTGGTGGACTTCGTCGCGCCGCTGGTGCCGCCGGGGCTGTTCTTCGGGCGTCTCGGGAACTTCATCAACGGTGAACTGTGGGGCGGCGTCACGGACGGGCCCCTCGGGATGGTGTTCCCCACGGGCGGCCCTTTGCCGCGCCATCCGTCGCAGTTGTACGAGGCCGGGCTTGAAGGCGTGGCGATGTTCGTGATCCTGTGGGTCTTTTCGTCCAGAATCCGGCCCACCGGCCGCGTTTCCGGCTTGTTCGCGGTGCTGTACGGCGTGTTCCGTTTCGCCGTGGAGTTTGTCCGCCAGCCCGATCCGCAGCTCGGCTATCTCGCCTTCGGCTGGCTCACGATGGGGCAGTTGCTCTGCGTTCCCCTGCTCGCCGCAGGCTTCTGGCTGCTGTTCCGGCCCGTAAAGTGAAGATTGGGGGAGGGGAGAGGGAACCTTTCTGAAGAAAGGCTTCCCTCTCCCCTCCCCCAAAC
>PPYF01654088.1_pt1 | contig 17428 bp, 13 predicted proteins | sample 1559871 | NCBI WGS metagenome assembly PPYF01 (sample SAMN08240021, study PRJNA423297) | Human gut metagenome, whole genome shotgun sequencing project.
TCAACGTGCGTGACCAACAGGCACTGATTAGCACATTGACCGACTGGCGCGTACAACCCAACGGCACTGAAGGCTATCGTACTGCTGAAGTGACGCTCGGCGGCGTGGACACCAACGAACTCTCTTCACGGACGATGGAAGCGCGCAAAGTGCCAGGGCTGTACTTCATCGGCGAAGTGATGGACGTCACCGGTTGGCTGGGGGGCTATAATTTCCAGTGGGCGTGGTCGAGTGCGTGGGCTTGTGCGCAGGATTTGATTGCAGCGAAGTCGTCCTGAGCTATTTCCTAAAGATGAAAATTATTAGAGTCGCATTAAAAATGAGCTAATTTTGATAGTGGTTATCTTGTGATTATTTTCTAATGAGCCTGTGAACTGAAACCCTCCATGCTTAATATAAGGTGGAGGGAAAGGTGATTAAAACTCCCCCAGTGGCCAGATCTTTATAAAATATGAACAGGTTGAAAAAATCAGCAACTTTGCTGTTTATTTATACTTAACCACTATGCATTAATGCTGCGTTATTTCATGATACCTCAGAAAAACCAGCGTTACGCAAATAATCAACGCTGGTTTTATCCGGTACGTTGCAATTATTTTTTAGCAGAACCCGCTTCTAATATTGAAACGATTGAGAACAACGTAAAGCATACCGCTCCCAAACCGACCAGAACCCGCGAAGGAATAAAATACCCTATGTCGGTCTGCGCCATTTCCGCAAGAAACGATGCCAGGAAAAGGCAAAACAGGCAGGTGAAGACGGGAATCATCGGTATTCTGTTGGCTAACGAACAGGTACGTCTCCAGACCAGTGCCAGTAGCCAGACTTTTGAGAATATGCTGTAACAGATCATTCCGAGGCAAATGAGAATAATGCCGGGAGCCAGTCGGACGCTTGCATCGGAGCTGACTAACACGTATATGCCCTGCAGCACCGTGATTGAGCCGAGAATAATAACCCAATAACACCACAGCCAGTGTTCTTTGGATGAGAACGTATTACGTGTTTGATGGACGATTGTGGCAACAAGGCCAATTAGACAGGCACAGATTGCGGTTAACCCAAGCAATACGTGACCGGCGACATAATGCGGAGTTATGTCGGCACTACGTAACAGCGTAATAGACCAAATGAAACCGAGCAGGGTGAGTAAAACGGGAACGGCAATGAGGCAATTACCGATTAATGACGAATAAGCCTGTACCGGTGTTCCATCGCTCTTGCTCCCTGCTGCGTTTTTGGGAATGAGCAGAAAGTGACCGGATGACGCTGCCACTGTCGATACACAGGCGGCAATCATACCAACGCCAAAAATAACATGGCCGGCAACAAACTCGTCTGCCATCACATCATTGCCTGCTAACAGTGCCCAACCCCATATCATGGTGATAATTGACCCCGCATAGCCAATAATGGGGAACAATGTATTGTAAAACGTATTAACGCCGCGCGTGAGCTGCGAAATGATAATAAATGCGGTAGTGAATAATGCCAGGCATATGGCTGCCAGAGAAATCAGCACATGACCCGCGACGAAATACTCACTTTGCCCAGAACTTTCCAGCACAAAGCCACCTAACGCGATACAAATTAAGCCCATAATTAAAGGGATTAATTTGAAAAGCCACCCGATATATATGTTCACTTTAAACTCCTCAGGTATCCCTGCTAATATTGAAATGTGCATTAATGATAATTTCAGCCTGTTAATATAATGACGAGATATCATTAAAGACAAATGCATAGCATAACTATAGCGGGATTTACTTTGCAGAGCGCTACTTTTCAGCGTTCAAAAGGCCATGGTAAATAAATATTTATCCTAAGATTAATTCTTATTCTGTTGTTTTTTACAATTATCTTCCAGGGAGGGATTCTTTTTCATTATTTGGTAAAAGACCGGATGGTATCGGTGCTTAAAATCATCGAACATATAAGTATTATTGCTTTGTATCATCGTAAATATGTCTTTCAGACATGTGTCATTTATTTTGTTACTAACAAGTCAAAAATATCACGGGTTATTTATGAAAGTATTTCACAATATATTTAAGCACATCTCTTCAAACCATCAAGATAAGCATTCAGATAAAGTTAACAGTCATCAACACCATGGCAAGGTTGATAAAAAACATCGTTCAAAGATAGTTGAAATTGATAAGCTGGATAAACATTTGCAAATAGATAACGATTTTGGCCTGCATATCATCTATTTCCTGCAACATGGCTGCTGGAACGTAACTGAACATAGTTCTCAGATAGAAAAAATATGGTTTTACAATAGTGAGCCATCTATAGATATTAAAGAATATAATAGTTTCGCCGATAATACTACTGACACGTTTATCTTTACAATTATACCAGACAATAACCATGTGATAAAATTATCGTCTCCCATTACCGTTACGATTGAGCGTAAGGACGGTTATTATTTTATTAATTTCTCCGGGGATAAATCAGACATAATTTATAAAGTTGATGGGTTTTCTATCATAGAGAGAAATTTCTTTACTCTTCTTAGTGGTAATTTCAAACCTGACTGGCGTTGGGCTGTCTCTAAAGAGACGTTTACTAAGGAAAAGTTTGATAGCTATGTTGAATCTGTTTTTTCAAAAATAGACTTTTATAAACAGTGTGGTGTAATTAACCCACAAAATCCCAACACGGCTTATTTTGGCGATACAGATGGAAGAGTGGGCGCTGTACTTTATGCATTGCTCGTTTCAGGGCATATAGGCATCAGGGAAAAGGGGTGGAGTTTATTATGTGAATTATTAAAACACGAAGACATGGCTTCATTCGCATATGAAAATAAAAAATTGAAAAAACTCTTTACTTTATTAGATACGAGAGACATGATCTTGAATGAGTTGCATCAACATGTTTTTTTAAAAGGCGATGCGATTACCCCTTGTATCTTCCTTGGGGATCATACAGGCGATAGATTTAGTACTATTTTTGGTGATAAATATATCCTTACTTTGCTAAATTCTATGCGAAATATGGAGGGTAATAAAGATAGTCGTATAAATAAAAATGTCGTCGTTCTGGCTGGAAATCATGAAATCAATTTTAATGGTAACTATAGTGCACGACTAGCAAATCATAAACTCTCTTCCGGTGATACATATAACTTAATTAAAACGCTCGATGTTTGTAATTATGACTCAGAAACGAAAGTTTTAACCAGTCATCACGGAATAATAAGAAATGAAGAAAATGAATGTTATTGTCTAGGTGCTTTGCAGGTTCCATTTAATCAGATGAAAGACCCAATTGATCCTGAGGAATTAGCAAATATATTTAATAAAAAACATAAACAACACATGGATGATCGTCTTATCCATCTAATTAGAAGCAATGCTATAGCATCCACACCTGTATATGACAATTATTTTAATAACACTACTGCTTTCAGACCAAAACCTGAAGATATCTTCAAATGTGGACAGACGCTCAAAAAAAGTAAACAGAAATATGGCCATTATGGATTAGGGGTAGATCAGCATCAAAAAATTGATAATTATACCATGGGGCTAAATTCCTGGAAGATAGCACCTAACGAACGTGGTGATAAAAAAGGTGTCCCAGGGCTTAGTTGTTTTCAAGCACATTAAAACTCCATGAGTGCTGTGGTATGTCTTTTTAATCCTGCCAGTATTTCATAGTTTTTCTTAATCGATTGTAGAGGCATGTACTGATGACGCCTCTACAATCTTTAGGGACTTTCTCTACTATGAGATAAGAAATTTCATATTATGCTTTAAGGCTGAATGATTTGTGCAAAATATAATTATTTTTCCATCGAACATGAAGTGTTTGTCATAAGATTAAATGATAACTATGTATTCCTCGCGGTGAATTATATGAGGTAAAAGATGAAAATTGGAACTGTGGCAGGTACTAACGACAGTATAACGACTATCGCAACAAATGATATGGTGCAAGAGCATGTTACTAATTTCACTAAAGAACTGTTTGGGTATATTGCAAATGGTATAGGTGATGATATATCAAGTATTGCCAGGACAATACTCGGTGAAGTTGTGGAAAAAATTGATGATTGGCAAATAGAACGTTTCCAACAATCTTTTCAAGATGACAAAATTTCATTTACCATAGAAACGAATCATTCAGAAAAATATAGTATGCTATCGGGCATGCGTGCCCATATTCTACGTAGGAATAATAGTTATCAGTTTATTGTGACAATTAATAGTAAAAATTACGGTTGCCCTCTTGATGATACCGATATTGATTGGTGCAGCATTGTTTATTTACTTAATAATATGACAGTAAATGATAATGCTAATGATGTTGTAGTTACTGAGTCGTACAAACCCATCTGGGACTGGAAAATATCGCAATACAATGTATTTGATATTAAATTCGAAACAATAATAAAACCCCAGTTCGCTGACAGAATCTATTTCTCCAATTGTTCACCCGTTGATCCCACAAGTACCAGGCCGACCTATTTTGGCGATACCGATGGCTCAGTTGGTGCAGTTTTGTACGCGCTTTTCGCAACGGGACATTTGGGAATCATGGCTGAAGGAGAAAATTTCCTTAGCCAGTTGCTTAATATAGAAGATGAAGTTCTCAACGTATTGTTAAGGGAGAACTTTAATGAGCAACTTGACACTAATGTTAATACAATAATCAGTATTCTGAACAGAAGAGATGTTGTTTTAGAAAGTCTTCAGCCATATTTAGTTATTAATAAAGGCGCAGTGACGCCATGTACGTTTCTGGGTGACCAAACCGGCGATCGATTTAGTAATATCTGTGGCGATCAATTTATCATCGATTTGTTAAAACGCATAATGAGTATCAATGAAAATTTTCATGTATTAGCTGGTAATCATGAAACGAATTGCAATGGTAACTATATGCAGAACTTCACGCGTATGAAACCACTTGATGAGGATACCTACGCTGGGATAAAAGATTATCCTGTATGTTTCTATGACCCTAAATACAAAATAATGGCAAATCATCATGGGATAACTTTTGATGATCAGCGAAAACGTTACATTATAGGACCGATAACAGTCTCTATTGATGAAATGACCAATGCTCTCGATCCGGTCGAATTAGCGGCAATTATTAATAAAAAGCATCATATTATAATTAATGGTAAAAAGTTTAAAACTAGCCGGGCTATCTCTTGTCGATCCTTTAATCGTTATTTTTCTGTTTCGACAGATTACAGACCTAAACTTGAAGCACTATTAGCATGCTCACAAATGTTAGGTATAAATCAAGTTGTTGCACATAACGGAAATGGTGGGAGAGAACGCATAGGTGAAACGGGGACAGTTTTAGGTCTTAACGCCCGTGACAGTAAACATGCGGGAAGAATGTTCAGCATGCATAATTGCCAAATTAACCCTGGTGCGGGGCCTGAGATAACCACTCCCTGGAAGTCTTACCAGCATGAAAAAAACAAAAATGGACTTATGCCTTTGATTAGAAGGCGCACAATGTTACAGCTCTGAACCATAGACAACATGAATATTAATGTTACTATCTGGTTGAGACTGTTGATAAAACGTAAAAAGGAATGCTCTGTTCCTGCAACTGAACAGGCGTGAAACGCTATCCAACAGGATGGATACCGTTTTGTCAGCCAGTTTTATAGATCACACTTATGAGTATGCGTGTTTCATTTACGGCCAGGAATGCTGATGATGACAACATTACTACCCGTTTTCACTAAGCCTTCCCCATTGGCGCTCAATGCTCTGCGCGCTGGTCGTATTTGCCGTTTCCTTCTTATCCCGGATGGAAGAATCCGCTGAACGTCGTTCGGCGGCAGTTGTAACACGCGTCGTTTGCTTACAGGGATTATGGCGGGTCGATTATGGATAAGAGTAAGCGCCATCTGGCGTGGTGGGTTGTCGGGTTACTGGCGGTGGCCGCTATTGTGGCGTGGTGGCTGTTGCGCCCGGCAGGTGTGCCGGAAGGCTTTGCCGTCAGCAATGGGCGCATTGAAGCGACGGAAGTGGATATCGCCAGCAAAATTGCCGGGCGTATCGACACCATTCTGGTGAAAGAAGGCCAGTTTGTTCGCGAAGGGGAAGTACTGGCGAAGATGGATACTCGCGTGTTGCAGGAACAGCGACTGGAAGCCATCGCGCAAATCAAAGAGGCACAAAGCGCCATTGCCGCCGCGCAGGCTTTGCTGGAGCAACGGCAAAGCGAAACTCGTGCCGCACAGTCGCTGGTCAATCAACGCCAGGCCGAACTGGACTCCGTGGCTAAACGTCATACGCGTTCCCGCTCGCTTGCCCAACGTGGAGCTATTTCTGCGCAACAGCTGGATGACGACCGCGCCGCCGCTGAGAGCGCCCGAGCTGCGCTGGAATCAGCAAAAGCCCAGGTTTCTGCTTCTAAAGCCGCTATAGAGGCGGCACGCACCAATATCATTCAGGCGCAAACTCGCGTCGAAGCCGCGCAAGCCACTGAACGGCGCATTGCCGCAGATATCGATGACAGCGAACTGAAAGCCCCGCGTGACGGACGCGTGCAGTATCGGGTTGCCGAGCCAGGCGAAGTGCTGGCGGCAGGTGGTCGGGTACTGAATATGGTCGATCTCAGCGACGTCTATATGACCTTCTTCCTGCCAACCGAACAGGCGGGCACGCTGAAACTGGGCGGTGAAGCCCGGCTGATCCTCGATGCCGCGCCAGATCTGCGTATTCCTGCAACCATCAGTTTTGTCGCCAGCGTCGCCCAGTTCACGCCAAAAACCGTCGAAACCAGCGATGAACGGCTGAAACTAATGTTCCGCGTCAAAGCGCGTATCCCACCGGAATTACTCCAGCAGCATCTGGAATATGTCAAAACCGGTTTGCCGGGCGTAGCGTGGGTGCGGGTGAATGAAGAACTTCCGTGGCCTGACGACCTGGTGGTGAGGTTGCCGCAATGACGCATCTGGAACTGGTTCCCGTCCCGCCTGTCGCGCAACTGGCGGGCGTGAGCCAGCATTATGGAAAAACCGTTGCGCTGAACAATATCACTCTCGATATTCCGGCCCGCTGTATGGTCGGGCTGATTGGTCCGGATGGCGTCGGGAAGTCGAGCTTGTTGTCGTTGATTTCCGGTGCCCGCGTCATTGAGCAGGGCAATGTGATGGTGCTGGGCGGCGATATGCGCGACCCGAAGCATCGCCGTGACGTTTGCCCGCGCATCGCCTGGATGCCGCAAGGGCTGGGCAAAAACCTCTACCACACCTTGTCGGTGTATGAAAACGTCGATTTTTTCGCCCGCCTGTTCGGTCACGACAAAGCGGAGCGGGAAGTCCGAATCAATGATCTGCTGACCAGCACCGGGTTAGCACCGTTTCGCGATCGTCCGGCAGGTAAACTCTCCGGCGGGATGAAGCAAAAACTTGGGCTGTGCTGTGCGTTAATTCACGACCCGGAACTGTTGATTCTTGATGAGCCAACAACGGGGGTTGACCCGCTCTCCCGTGCCCAGTTCTGGGATCTGATCGACAGTATTCGCCAGCGGCAGAGCAATATGAGCGTGCTGGTCGCCACCGCCTACATGGAAGAGGCCGAACGCTTCGACTGGCTGGTAGCGATGAATGCCGGAGAAGTGCTGGCAACCGGCAGCGCCGAAGAGCTGCGGCAGCAAACGCAAAGCGCCACGCTGGAAGAAGCATTTATAAATCTGTTACCGCAAGCGCAACGCCAGGCGCATCAGGCGGTAGTGATCCCACCGTATCAACCGGAAAACGCAGAGATTGCCATCGAAGCGCGCGATCTGACCATGCGTTTTGGTTCCTTCGTTGCCGTTGATCACGTCAATTTCCGCATTCCACGCGGGGAGATTTTTGGTTTTCTTGGTTCGAACGGCTGCGGTAAATCCACCACCATGAAAATGCTTACCGGATTGCTGCCCGCCAGCGAAGGTGAGGCGTGGCTGTTCGGGCAGCCGGTTGATCCAAAAGATATCGATACCCGCCGTCGTGTAGGCTATATGTCGCAGGCGTTTTCGCTCTATAACGAACTCACCGTGCGGCAAAACCTTGAGTTACATGCCCGTTTGTTTCACATCCCGGAAGCGGAAATTCCCGCAAGAGTGGCTGAAATGAGCGAGCGTTTTAAGCTCAACGACGTTGAAGATGTTCTGCCGGAGTCATTGCCGCTCGGCATTCGCCAGCGGCTTTCGCTGGCGGTGGCGGTGATTCATCGCCCGGAGATGTTAATCCTCGATGAGCCTACTTCTGGTGTCGATCCGGTGGCGAGGGATATGTTCTGGCAGTTGATGGTCGATCTCTCGCGCCAGGACAAAGTGACCATTTTTATCTCCACCCACTTTATGAACGAAGCGGAACGTTGCGACCGTATCTCACTGATGCACGCCGGAAAAGTGCTCGCCAGCGGTACACCGCAGGAACTGGTTGAGAAACGCGGAGCCGCCAGTCTGGAAGAGGCATTTATCGCCTATTTGCAGGAAGCGGCAGGGCAGAGCAACGAAGCCGAAGCGCCGCCCGTGATACACGACACCACCCACGCGCCGCGTCAGGGATTTAGCCTGCGCCGTCTGTTTAGCTACAGCCGTCGCGAAGCACTGGAACTGCGCCGCGATCCGGTACGTTCGACGCTGGCGCTGATGGGAACGGTGATCCTGATGCTGATAATGGGTTACGGCATCAGTATGGATGTGGAAAACCTGCGCTTTGCGGTGCTCGACCGCGACCAGACCGTCAGTAGCCAGGCGTGGACGCTCAATCTCTCCGGTTCCCGTTACTTTATCGAGCAGCCGCCGCTCACCAGTTATGACGAGCTTGATCGCCGGATGCGTGCGGGCGATATCACCGTGGCGATTGAGATCCCTCCCAATTTCGGGCGCGATATCGCGCGTGGTACGCCCGTGGAACTCGGTGTCTGGATCGACGGTGCGATGCCGAGTCGCGCCGAAACGGTAAAAGGTTACGTGCAGGCCATGCACCAGAGCTGGCTACAGGATGTGGCGAGTCGGCAATCCACGCCCGCGAGCCAAAGCGGGCTGATGAATATTGAGACACGCTATCGCTATAACCCGGACGTAAAAAGCCTGCCAGCGATTGTTCCGGCGGTGATCCCGCTTCTGCTGATGATGATTCCGTCGATGTTAAGCGCCCTTAGCGTAGTGCGGGAAAAAGAGTTGGGGTCGATTATCAACCTTTACGTTACCCCCACCACCCGCAGCGAATTTTTACTTGGCAAACAGCTACCGTACATCGGGCTGGGAATGCTGAACTTTTTCCTGCTCTGCGCCCTGTCGGTGTTTGTGTTTGGCGTGCCGCATAAAGGCAGTTTCCTGACGCTCACCCTGGCGGCGCTGCTGTATATCATCATTGCCACCGGAATGGGGCTGCTGATCTCCACCTTTATGAAAAGCCAGATTGCCGCCATTTTTGGCACTGCGATCATCACGTTGATTCCGGCGACGCAGTTTTCCGGGATGATCGATCCGGTAGCTTCGCTGGAAGGTCCAGGACGTTGGATCGGCGAGGTTTACCCGACCAGTCATTTTCTGACTATTGCCCGCGGGACGTTCTCGAAGGCGCTGGATTTGACTGATTTGTGGCAACTTTTTATCCCGTTGCTGATAGCCATCCCGCTGGTGATGGGCTTAAGCATCCTGCTGCTGAAAAAACAGGAGGGATGATGCGCCATTTACGCAATATTTTTAATCTGGGTATCAAAGAGTTGCGCAGTTTGCTCGGTGATAAAGCGATGCTGACGCTGATTGTCTTCTCGTTTACGGTGTCGGTGTATTCGTCAGCGACCGTTACGCCAGGATCGTTGAACCTCGCGCCGATCGCCATTGCCGATATGGATCAATCGCAGTTATCGAACAGGATCGTTAACAGCTTCTATCGCCCGTGGTTTTTGCCACCGGAGATGATCACCGCCGATGAGATGGATGCCGGGCTGGACGCCGGACGCTATACCTTCGCGATAAATATTCCGCCTAATTTTCAGCGTGATGTCCTCGCCGGACGCCAGCCAGATATTCAGGTGAACGTCGATGCCACGCGCATGAGCCAGGCATTTACCGGCAACGGGTATATCCAGAATATTATCAACGGTGAAGTGAACAGCTTTGTCGCGCGCTACCGTGATAACAGCGAACCGTTGGTATCGCTGGAAACCCGGATGCGCTTTAACCCGAACCTCGATCCCGCGTGGTTTGGCGGGGTGATGGCGATCATCAACAACATTACCATGCTGGCGATTGTGTTGACCGGATCGGCACTGATCCGCGAGCGTGAACACGGCACGGTGGAACACTTACTGGTGATGCCGATAACGCCGTTTGAGATCATGATGGCAAAGGTCTGGTCGATGGGGCTGGTGGTGCTGGTGGTGTCGGGATTATCGCTGGTGCTGATGGTGAAAGGTGTACTGGGTGTACCGATTGAAGGCTCGATCCCGCTGTTTATGCTGGGCGTGGCGCTCAGTCTGTTTGCCACCACGTCAATCGGCATTTTTATGGGGACGATAGCGCGTTCAATGCCGCAACTGGGGCTGCTGGTGATTCTGGTGCTGCTGCCGCTGCAAATGCTTTCCGGTGGCTCCACGCCGCGCGAAAGTATGCCGCAGATGGTGCAGGACATTATGTTGACCATGCCGACGACACACTTTGTCAGCCTCGCGCAGGCCATTCTCTACCGTGGTGCCGGATTCGAAATCGTCTGGCCGCAGTTCCTGACGCTGATGGCAATTGGCGGCGCGTTTTTTACCATTGCGCTGCTGCGATTCAGGAAGACGATTGGGACAATGGCGTAAGGAAGGGAAACTTGACTTCATATTGTGATGTCATACTATTGATGTCATAAAGTGAAGTCATAAGGACATGCCATGAGAACCCTGGTACAGGCTTTACGGAAGAAACAAAAAATACATTGGATCAAATATTTAAATCTCCTGTTCCTCAAGGGATTAAGTGGTCTGATATAGAGTCACTGGTTAAAGCATTAGGCGGAGAAATTAAGGAAGGAAGAGGTTCGCGTTGTAAGTTCATACTAAATATGAGCGTTGCGTGTTTCCATCGGCCTCATCCGTCGCCAGATACCGATAAAGGCGCTGTAGAAAGCGTGCGTGACTGGTTACTAAGTATAGGGGTAAAACCATGATCAAACTGAAGACGCCAAACTCTATGGAGATTGCCGGGCAACCTGCTGTTATCACTTACGTGCCAGAACTGAATGCATTTCGTGGCAAATTCCTGGGCTTGTCAGGTTATTGTGATTTTGTCTCTGACAGCATTCAGGGGCTGCAAAAAGAAGGGGAGCTTTCCCTGCGAGAGTATCTTGAGGATTGTAAAGCTGCGGGTATTGAGCCGTATGCGCGTACAGAAAAGATTAAGACCTTTACATTACGCTATCCAGAATCGCTGAGTGAACGCCTTAATAATGCGGCTGCGCAGCAACAAGTCTCTGTAAATACTTATATTATTGAAACGCTAAATGAGCGTTTGAATCATTTATAACTTATAGCGGCCCAACAATTTCTGTTGCGCCGCTATATTTTTGTGGCTCTTAAGATGCCTTTCTAATCAATCGATGCCCCTCATTCATCATCAGGATTTTGCTATACACATCTTCCTCGACGGCATTTTTTGCTGATGCCATCACTCGTGCCAGATTCGCCTCGTTGTGATTATTCACATACGCTTTGCCGACGGCAGTGATAAACGCTTTGCGCAGATCGCTGGCGATATTCACTTTAGCGACGCGATAATTAACGAAACTGCGTAATATCTCCGGGGCGATACCGGAGCCGCCGTGAATAACCAGCGGCACCGGGCTGACTTCGGCAATGCGCTTCAGCAGGGGGATATCGATCCGCGGTATATCGTCCAGGCCATGAACGTTACCAATAGAAACTGCCAGCATGTCGCAACCGGTGCGTTCGACAAAGGTCTTCACCTTTTCCGGTTCCGTTTTGCAATCGGCTTCGCTGACGTGATCGTCTTCTTTGCCGAGAATCGCCCCCAGCTCCGCTTCAACCGGTACGCCATAGGATTTACAGAAATCGACAGCTTCCTGGGTGAAAGCGATATTCTCTTCAAAAGAGAATGCGGCACCGTCAATCATGACCGAGGTAAAGCCCGCGCGCACCGCCTGTTTAACATCCTCCTGAGTTTTCCCGTGATCAAGATGAAGACTGACCGGAACATCCATTTTATCAGCGTGACGTTTCACGATTTCATAAATGTAATCGTATCCCGACAGTTGTGCATTGGTGGGCGCAATCTGAATGAAGTTGGGTAATCCTGAACGCTCAATGGCGTTTAAAATTGAAATCGTTGTCTCCAGATTGGTGGTATTAAATGCGCCCGCTAATACCCGTTTTTCCTGAATGCGGTCGAGCAGTATCCGTCCATTAACTAATGGCATATTGAAAACCTCATCTTTTAATATCAGTTAATTATTCAGCTTCACCGAAGCGGTCGCGAAATAAGGTAGTGAGAGTTTGTATTGCCTCGTTTTCATCATCACCTTCGCAGCGTATTTCCACCGTTTTTCCGCCTTTTATTCCGGCGCGCATAATATTCATCATGCTGGTGGCATTAATATCATTACCTTCATAATGCAGCGTCACTTTACAGCTATATTTTTTGGCGGCTTTCGCCAGACAGGCCGCCGGACGTGCATGCAGGCCAGTACTGTTTCTGACCTCCACGGTTTTACTCAACATAGTGCTCCTCCCGATGATGTAATGGCATCACGCCTTCTTGCTGTAATTTCAACTGATACCAGCTTTTCCATTTGTGCTGATAACGCTGTAATTGATGGTATCTCGCCCGATTCGGTAACAAACGTTGGGCTATGGTGACTTGCGGCGGTGGAATATCCGGTGCGGCGGTTAATAATGCTCCGACAGAAACCGCCTCGTTAAATGCAATTGCTTCAACCGGACGCTGTAAAATATCCGCCTTTAATTGCAGCCAAAGGGGATTACGGGTTGCCGGACCTATCACTTTTAACGCGCTGGTGCCGGGCACATTAAAACAGGCGAAGCAGTTGGCAAATTCCATGGTTAATCCCAGTGAGACGCTGGCAATTAACATATCGATATTTAACGTATCGCCAAGCCCATAAAATAATCCTCGGGTATGGCGATTTTTATAGGGCGAACCCGAACCGCGAAGATGCGGAATAAAAACGGGAATGTCATCGAGCGACCAGTTCCCCGCCAGGTAATCCGCATGTCCGCGAGTAAGTGATGCGGCGATCTCCTCATCGGTTAGCCGGAACGTGTTGCGCAGCCACTCCAGAGCGAAACCGCCCACCGGCAGCGACGCAAACAGGGTGAACTGGTTTGCAAGCGAATAACAGCCGTTTGCCAGCTTGTCACGTTTGGCATGTTCATCCAGCGTCGGTTGTGTATCCAGTTGCAGAATGCCTTCTGTGGTGCCCGTCGAGTTAAGGATATCGCCCGGCGTCATCTGCAACGCCCGCGCACCCACCATATGGTCATGCCCGGCCAGCGTCACGCTGACCGGTTGCAAGAACCCAAGCGTTTTGCAGAGCGACTCGCTGACCCATCCGGCGTGCTCGCCTGGCTGCACCAATGGCGCAAATGCTGAACAGGGAACGTGTAACAACGCCGCCGCTTTCGCTGACCATTCGCCTTTACGCACGTCCAGACACAGCGTACGGCTGGCTAAGGTGATATCCGTACGCTGTTCGCCAGTCAGCCGCCAGAGCAGTACTTCCGGCGCATGTAGCCAACGCAGGCCGCGGCGATTACGCAGTGGATAATGCTCCAGCAACCAACGCATTTTGAAGGCAGAGTAATTGCTGTGCAGCGGTAGCCCGCAGATGTCATAAAGCGCCGCACTGTCTGCCTCACTAAGCGTTGCCAGGTACTCTTCACCGCGGCGGTCATACCATGCCAGCATTGGCGTCAGGATCTCGCCATGCTCGTCAAGAAACACCCCTGACTCGCCAAAACTGGCAATGCTTATCCGCCTGACCGGCAGCGGCGAAGCGGCGCTCAGTTGCGCTATTGCCTGGCGGACCTCCTGCCAGAGGGCGTCGATATCGAAATCGACATCGCCCTGTGGGGAGATCTGTTTTGCCGTCACGAATTTATGCGCGCCCAACGTCGTTGCATCCAGGCAGGAAAAGCAGGTGACTTTGCAATTGGTGGTGCCAATATCGATAACGATAGCTGCGCTGTTATCAGGCATAAACCGTGCTCCGCGTCATTCGGAAAATGCCATACAGTACCAGGGCGATAACCGGCACCAGACCAATGGCGATGAGATTGCCGTTGAAGATTTCCAGCAGCCAGAAGCGGAACGGGTTACCGCCATCAAGGAAACTGGAAACCTGGCCGCTGGAGCCTTCGGCAAATTTGAAGTTAACGTCTTTCGCCATTCCGGTAATAAACGGCGCGATTTTAGTGGCAATCCACAGGTCGGCAATAATCACCGGGATCGCCGCCAGAACGGTGCGGAAAATATTGCCACGGCTGGCTAAAGCAATCATCGACGCCATTACCGCCAGGTTGGCAAGGTCACCAAGCGGCAGGACTTCATTACCTGGGAGGACAAACGCGATAAAGACCGAGATTGGCGTCAGCAGCAGGGCGGTGGAGATAATCGCCGGGTTACCTACGGCAACGGCGATATCCAGGCCGATATAGAGATCGTCACGGTCAGGGTATTTGGCATTGAGATACTTTTTAATGGCTTCAGACAGCGGTAATAAACCTTCCATCAGGATGCGTACCATGCGTGGCAGGATGAACATCACACCGCCAATGCTGATGCCAAGCAGCAAGACTTTTTTGAAATCGTATCCGGCAATTACGCCGAGCAGAATGCCCAGAATAGTGCCAACCATCATCGGTTCGCCGAAGATGCCAAACTTTTTCTGTACGGTTTCCGGGTCGATATGAATACGATTGAGGCCAGGGATATGGTCGATGATTTTGTCGACCAGCAGACCGACCGGGAAGAACACCACCGAAGAGAGCGTCGGCAATGAGATCCCTTCCAGGCCAAAGTATTTTTGTACCAGTGGCGCAGACCAGTCGGCGAGTTTTAGCACCACCACTGCGGCAATCGCGGCCGCCAGCAAACCAAAGAACAGGCTGCCGGTGCTGTAATAAACCAGCGTACCGGCAAGGGCAAAATGCCAGTAGTTCCACATATCTACATCAACGGTGCGGGTTTTATTCAACGCCAGCATTGCGACATTAATCAGAATGGTCAGGGGAATAACAAACGGGGCAATTGGCGACCCCCAGGTAATGGCAGAAAGCGGCGGCCAGCCTAAATCCACCACCGGTAAATTAATTCCGGTGCGTTCAACCATCGCCTGGGCCGCTGGCCCGACATTGCTGGTAAGAATATCGAAAATGGCATAAATACCGACAAAACCAATGCCGACCGTTAATGACGAGCGTAAGGCTTTAGCGGGTTTTACTTTAAAACAGAGAGCAAGAATAAATAACACCAACGGCAACATTACCGTGGGGCCAAATCCCAATATATATTGCACAATATTATAGAGGGTATGCGCGATATCGTTCATAATAAACCTCTTTTTCAGGCGAGAGCGCACCTCGCGTTAGCGCCTGATGGAGTGGGTTGGAATTAATTATTAATTACTTTTTAAGAATCGAAACAATTTGCGCCAGCACTTTCTCTTCGCCAATACCGGTAATAATGGGTAAGCCGTTAACCACCGGCACGTCGAGTTCATAAGGCACTTTAGTCGTTGAAACAACCAGCGCTACGCCGTCGGTATTACCGGGTAAAGAGGCAACGTTGGTTTGGGAATAATTGACGTTAAGGCCGTGCTCTTTGCAATACTCCATGACTTTTTCTGTTACCGCCGTGGATGTGGCAATACCTGTGGCGCAGACAAATAAAATGGTTTGACTCATATTTCACCTCGTTCATTCATTTTGTTTAAGATTACTGTGTGTATTTCTGTTGTTTCCATCGTAAGCAAGGCTTGCATAAAGGGCGTATCCTGAATCATCTCCATAATCCAGCCCAGGGCATTTAATTGTTTGTTACTTTCGCTTAAGGCGAGCAAAAAAATCACCCTGACAGGCACGGGATCAGGGTCGCCGCCCATATCGGCAAACTCTACCGGCTCTGGCAAAATACCGACGGCAATTGCATTGTGCCGGACATGTTTATGGTCCGTGTGCGGAATGGCGACGCACGGTGGTTCGGTAGGCAGCCCCGTTGGATACGTCGCCTCACGTTTCAGTACGTGATTGGCAAAATCAGGGACCACCAGCTCAGCAGCAACCAACGGTTGCGCTAACTGACGGATGATCTGTTCAACGCTTAACCCTGCCGGAAGTCGTTGAATATAATTTTCCTGAAACTGTATGCCTTGCATTTTATTCCTCATAAAAAAGTGTATTTAACTCACTTCCCGCCGTTGCAGCACGGTGCCCAGATAATATTTATTTCCTTTTAACCAGACGTTGCCAAACTCAACGGGTAACTCTCGGGAGAAAAAGACTAACTGCTCCAGATGCAAAACGGGTGCATCTTCACTGATATCTAAAAAATGACCGCGTTCATTACCAATTAATCGCGCGGCATAGCGACTTTCCGAGTAACGAATTTTTCTTTGCGACAAACTTTCTATTGTTGGAAATAAATTGTGTTGATTAAAATCGATTTCCACGATGCCGGGGCATAGCTCAATATTGATACGGTTCTCTATCAGCATCGCTTTTTCATCACCAATTGAACGTAAACGCTCAAGGTAAAGAATATCCTGACCGGGCGTTATTCTTAATTTCTCTGCCACATAACGATTAGCCGGTTCAATCCGTGACGTAATAACTTCAGTGGTAAAATGTATTTTCTGGCTTTCCAGCGATTCCGCGAATGACAATAATCCTTCACCTAACGGATATGCCACGTTCTCTTTTTTGACAAAAGTTCCCTTCCCCTGGACCTGAATCAACACGCCTTCTTTTACCAGTTGGGCGACCGCTTTTTTAACGGTTCCCCGACTCACTTCCAGCATATCCATAATCTGGTATTCCGAAGGAATGCGATCGTCTTCCACCAGATCCCCGGTATAAATACTTTCTCTTATCCACTCCACCACTTGTTGATAGAGCGGTATTTGTGACGACTTACTTAATGATTTCATGGCGCGCACCTGAACATTTACAGTTGTCTATGGACAATCATGGACAACTTCAAGCGTATAGTAGGTGAACGGGAGAAAAAGAGGATCGAAGCGTCTCACATTTTGAGGGACCAAATCGTGATCAAAAAAATGTGACGTGAGTCGATATTTGGCAGGAATTTACTGCGCCGTCAGGAAATAACGGCGCGTGGGTAGGTGTTAATCTTCCTTCGGCAAGCACTGCAAATGCCCGTGCCGCACGCCGCGCTGGGCGATAACGTCATCGGCAAAATGCTGCAC
>PPYF01639751.1_pt1 | contig 17427 bp, 20 predicted proteins | sample 1559871 | NCBI WGS metagenome assembly PPYF01 (sample SAMN08240021, study PRJNA423297) | Human gut metagenome, whole genome shotgun sequencing project.
CAGGGGGTTCTTGACGCATACGACATCGGTGTCATTGTGATGGGAAACGGCACTCATCATAAAGAGATGCAGCAGCGGACGGTGATGCTCTTGAAAGAGCGTGAAAAGAATGTAAAAATAGAATTAGTGGATGAAAAATATACAACGGAAATGGGGGAAACATGGTATAAAAGAGAACATCCTGTGACCGGCTGGCGGCGTTTGATCCCGGACGGATTCCGCCGTATTCCTGTTCCTGTAGATGATTATGTGGCATGGATCATCGCTTGTATTTACTTGGGAATTGTCCGTGCAGAAGATGTGGGGCATAAAAAGGTGTGATGAAATACATTTTTATTGACATACAAGATTATATGTAATATACTCTTGTAGTATTGCGGGGTATGGCGCAGTTGGTAGCGCACCTGCTTTGGGAGCAGGGGGTCGCCAGTTCGAGTCCGGCTGCCCCGACCAGCATGGCTCAGTAGCTCAGTTGGATAGAGCAACCGCCTTCTAAGCGGTAGGTCGTGGGTTCGAATCCCCCCTGGGTCACCAGCAGTTTCACATTTTGTGAACAGAAAAAGGTCTGTATATACGGATCTTTTTTTGTGTTATTTTATGGCAAGAAAAATCAATATGGAGATTCTTCCTTGCAATTTTCTATGGATAGGAGTATCATGTTGTTCTGTTAATAAAGTATCCCCAGCATAAACAGGCTTCTAAATGGAGTAAATTAATTTAATTTAAAAATAGAGAGTTCTATAGGGAAAACACATTACAAGTTTATTCAGGAGGTGTCCTTATTGGCGGCTAAAGCGGCTCAACTTGCACAGTGGCTTAAAGAATTGCAGGATAAAGTGAATGCAGATGGCAATATTAAATATGATGACATACTTCTTTTTACAAAAGAAAAATCTCTGACGTCCAAACAGTTAGATTCTGTTTTTAAGGCGCTTCATGAAGGTGGCGTAGAAATTATTTATGAAGAGGACGGTAAAGATGAGTTTAGAGATGGAGAGTCGGAAGAAGAATTTGAAGATGAACTTTTAGAAGATGGCGATGCAGAAGCAGATGTTGATGAAAAGGAATGGGAAAAGGGGGATGGTGATATTTCTGCCGATCCGGCTGGGATAACCGATCCGGTTCGATTATATCTAAGAGAATGCGGTACGACACCTCTTTTAACTTCTGAACAGGAAATGAAACTGGCACAGACGATTGAAATTGGAAAAATGCCTGAAGCTACTGATGAACAAAAACGGATGGCGGCAGAAGCGAAAAAGGAAATGGCCAATGCTAATCTTCGACTTGTCGTGTCTATTGCGAAAAAATATCCCGGCAGGGGAATGCCTTTTCTTGATTTGATTCAGGAAGGGAATATGGGACTTTTGAAAGCCGTGGATAAGTTCGATTACACGAAAGGATATAAATTCAGTACTTATGCTACATGGTGGATTCGACAGGCTATTACCCGTTCTATTGCGGATCAGGCTAGAACTATCCGTGTACCGGTTCATATGGTGGAAACCATTAATAAAATGAACCGTGTAGGGCGACATTTCTTGCAGGAACATGGTAGGGAAGCGACAAACGAAGAGCTGGCCAAAGAAATGGAAACCAGTGTGGAAAAAATTCGTGAAGCTAAAAAAGCGGCACAGGATCCTATTTCTTTAGAAACGCCTATTGGTGAAAAGGAAGATTCCCATTTGGGAGACTTTATTGAGGATCAGAAGACAGCATCTCCGGAAGATGAGGCGGCAGCAACTATGCGCCGTGAGCAGATCCATCAGCTTTTGGAAACATTGACGGAACGTGAAAAAGGCGTTATTGCACTGCGGTACGGAATTGATGATGGAACCCAGCGTACATTGGAAGAAGTGGGAAAATATTTTGGAGTTACCCGCGAACGTATTCGTCAGATTGAAGGGAAAGCTTTAAAAAAATTAAAAAAATTGGCTATTCCCATGGCAGGGCTTTAATTAAATGAAACTTCAGCAGAGACGAACTGTCTGGAATCAAATGATGATTGCAAATCCATTCTTTCTGTAGTATAATAACACCGTTAATCTGGACAGTCCTCTGCCAAATGCGATCGGCATGAATGTCTTGTGAGAAGGAGGAAAAGATCGTGAATATTATTGAAACCTTGGAAAATGAACAACTCCGCAATGACATCCCTGCATTTCGTCCGGGTGATACGGTTCGTGTGCATGTAAAGGTTGTCGAAGGCAAGACTGAAAGAATCCAGGTGTTCGAAGGCATTGTTATTGCGAGAAGAAATCATGGCGTAAGGGAAACATTTACTGTACGTCGTATTTCTTATGGCGTAGGTGTAGAAAGAACATTCCTGATTCATTCTCCGCGTTTGGCAAAGATTGAAGTGAAGCGCCACGGTATTGTCCGCCGCGCCAAGCTGTTCTATTTGCGCGGACTGTCCGGTAAAGCGGCGAGGATTAAGGAAAGAAAGTAAAACAAGAAAAGAGGACCTGCGGGTCTTCTTTTTTCGTGTTTTAGACTATTACATATAAATGTGGTACAGAAAAAGAGTTGTGACTGCATTCGCAAACTTTGCCATATAAAAAGATAATTATTTGCAGGGCATAGTCAATGTGATACAATAAACTGGATGTATGATAGGAGGAGTTATGAAATCAATATTCATACCAATCTTTATGGCGGCAGTTTTAGCAGTTTCCGTAACTGCAGAAGCAAATAAAATAGAATCGGTTATTGCTGTTGATTATTTGAATGTGGAAGTCATGATGAAAGAGCCGCTCACAGAAAAGGAGCTGGATCCCCGCCAGGTGGAAGATCCTGATTACAAGCCGAGTTTTACTTTCAATGAGGGGGTTAAAGCTACGGGATTGCCTATTCTTCAACCTTCTGACGGTTTCCATGAAAATGTGTACAGAATTCCTGTTAATGGATTGGATATAGATATTATTTACCGTATTTCTTACAAGGGACAGAAACCTCATACATTTAAGGCGTATGAGTCAGGCGAGATGAAAGATAAATACAGGGAGCGGTATGGCAGTTATTTCTAATTGGGAGTAATTTAATTATGCATATAGTTTTGGTGGAGCCTGAAATTCCGGGAAATACAGGAAATATAGCAAGACTTTGTGCAGCAGAACATTTGACGCTTCACTTGGTTGAACCGCTTGGATTTCAGATTGATGATAAACATCTGAAAAGAGCAGGGCTTGATTACTGGGATCTGCTTGACGTCCATGTGCATCCGAATTATGATTCCGTGGTACGGATGCTTGCGGGTCACCATTTTTATTTAAATACGACAAAAGCGATACGTTCCTATACAGATATTTCCTATGATGGGGACGATGTACTTGTCTTTGGGAAAGAAACGAAAGGACTTCCCGAGGAATTGCTGCGGAGCCATAAAGAAGACTGTATCCGCATACCCATGATAGAAGAAGCGCGTTCCCTGAATTTATCAAATGCGGTGGCGATTGTGGCAATGGAAGCGATGCGCCAGGTCGGATTTCCCCATTTGCTGAAACAGAGCGGTCGTTTATTTAAAGGAGGAACTGGGAGCAATGAATACTTATGATGAAGCGCATGCATTGGCAAAGGCAATTCGTGAATGTGATGAGATGAAAAGACTTACGCAGGCTGCGGAAAAAATTAAGAGTAATGCAGATGCGGGGAAAATGGTTAAAGAGTATATCATGGCACAGATGAAATCTGACTATGCGAAGCTGGCGGGGCAGGAAACGGATGAGCAGGAGTATCGCCATCTTCAGGAACTGGCCTTACTTATAAGCAATAATAGTGATGCCCAGGAATACTTACAGGCATTTATTCGATGGAACCAGGTGGCTGCGGATATTCAGAAGATCATTTCTGATGCGATGGCGCAGGGTATGGATGTATTGGATTTGCAAAAATGACAAATTGGAACAGCTTTTTTGAGGGGATTTTAGACGAAAGACTGATTAAAGTAAATGAACCGATGGCAAACCATAATACTTATGGCATCGGCGGAAATGCAGATGTGTTCGTGAGTCCGGCTGATAAAGAATCACTGATTGCTGTTTTAAGAAAAGCAGCTGCGGAAGGTTTGCCGGTGACATTGATTGGCGGCGGTTCCAATTGCCTGATTAGTGATAAAGGAATTCGCGGGGTAACGATTTGTACTTCCCGTATAAAACCGGAGATGACCTGCTTTGAAACTTGGATTACTGCTTATGGCGGAGTAGGAACGGGAACCGTAGCACGATTTGCACAAAAGAACAGCCTTACCGGATTTGAGTGGGCGGTGGGGATTCCCGGTACACTTTGCGGGGCCGCTTTCATGAATGCCAATGGTTATGGCAGCAAAATGAGAAATGTAGTAGAAGAGGTTTATGCCGTATCTATTGATGGGGAAATAGACAAAGTATATGGTTGGGACGACCTGCACTATGGCGAAAGTGATAGTGTATTTATGCACAACGGCGATGTTATTTATGGCGTCAAACTTCATTTGGCGATAGGAGATTCTGAAAAAATCAAGGCAGAAATGGATGACCATCAGCAATCCCGCCGAGCGAAGCAACCCTTGGAAAAAAGAAGTGCAGGGACAATGTATCTCCGGCCGCCGGGATACCATGTGGGTCCCATGATTAAAGCCTGCGGATTGATCGGATTTGCAATCGGTGATGCAGAGGTATCTACCAAGCATGCGGATTTTGTGGTGAATAATGGAAATGCTTCCTGTGAAGACGTTTTGGCTGTACTCCATGAAGTTCAAAGACGGGTGAAAGAAAAGTTTGGCGTCCATATTCCTCTTGATGTAAGAATGCTTGGTGAGGGACTGGAACAGGAAAGATAAATAAGGAGTTGGAGAAGGAGAGTCTATTGAGAGCCTCTTCTTTTTCAATGAAATAAAAAAATAATTATTATGCTCTTGATTTTCAACCCAAAAGTATGTATTATAATAACGTAAGTTAGCACTCAAAGATGGTGAGTGCTAATAAGTAAAGGAGGAATTGAAATGTTAAAACCATTAGCAGATCGTGTTCTTGTCGAAGTCGATGTAGAAGAATCCAAGACCGCAGGCGGTATTTTGCTTCCTGATACAGCGCAGAAGAAATCCCAGAAAGGGACAGTTATTGCCATTGGCAGCGGGAAGGTCCTTGACAACGGAGAACGTTTACCGTTTGAAGTGGCGGTAGGTGACAGAGTTCTTTTTGCAAAGTATTCCGGTGTTGATATTGAAGAAGGCGGAAAGAAGTTCCTTCTTCTTTCTGAAAGAGATATTCTTGGAAAACTTTAATATTGTTTGTATAAATGTATAGGAATTGTTTGTATAAATGTATAGGAGTGATATAAATGGCAAAGAAAGTTCTTTATAATGAAGAAGCTCGCAAAGCGCTTTTAAAAGGTGTTGATCAACTGGCAGATGCAGTAAAGATTACTCTTGGGCCCAAGGGGCGTAATGTAGTCCTCGACAAGAAATATGGCGCACCGAATATCGTTAATGACGGTGTATCCATCGCCCGTGAGATTGAGCTGAAAGATCCCTTTGAAAATATGGGTGCCCAGCTTGTGAAGGAAGTGGCAACAAAGACAAATGACGTGGCCGGTGACGGTACGACAACTGCTACACTGCTGGCTCAGTCCATGATTCATGAAGGGATGAGGAACGTAGCTGCCGGTGCAAACCCGATGGTTCTGAAAAAAGGAATCGAAAAGGCAGTAGACGTTCTCGTGGGAGAAATTAAAAAGAAAGCTGTATCCGTTGATACGAAGGCTAAGATTGCACAGGTAGCCTCTGTTTCTTCTGCTGATTCTACCATTGGTAATCTGATTGCTGATGCCATGGAAAAAGTAGGTAATGATGGTGTTATTACTGTAGAAGATTCCAAAACTATGGGTACAAGCCTTAAAGTTGTGGAAGGTATGCAGTTTGACCGTGGGTATCTCAGCCCGTACATGGTTTCCGATGCTGATAAAATGGAATGTGTCATGAATGATCCATACATTCTCATTACCGATAAAAAGATCCCTGTAATTCAGGATATTATCCAGCTGTTGGAGAAAGTGGTACAGGCAGGTAAAGAACTTCTCATTATTGCGGAAGACGTAGAAGGTGAAGCGCTGGCGACACTCGTAGTCAACAGGCTTCGCGGGACATTCAAGTGCGCTGCGGTCAAGGCTCCTGGTTTTGGTGACCGCCGCAAAGCCATGCTGGAAGATATTGCTGTGCTTACCGGCGGGCAGGTGATTTCCGAAGATATGGGCCGTAAGCTGGATAGCGCTTCTATTGAAGATCTTGGCACAGCACACCAGGTTCGCATTACAAAAGATAATACAACAATTGTCGGTGGTGCGGGAGATAAAGCAGCTATCGCATCCCGTGTGGAACAGATCCGTGAGCAGCTCAAAGTGGCAACTTCCCAGTTTGATAAAGATAAGCTTCAGGAACGTTTGGCCAAGATGTCCGGCGGGGTGGCTGTCATTGAAGTTGGTGCAGCAACTGAAGTGGAAATGAAGGACAAGAGGCTCCGCATTGAAGATGCTCTGAATGCAACCCGTGCGGCTGTAGAAGAAGGCATTGTAGCAGGCGGCCTGCAAAAGTTACCCGTTCCGCTTTGCAGAATGCAGCATCTATTGCGGCACTTGTACTGACAACAGAAGCCATCGTTGGAGATGAACCGGAAGATAAACCGGCAATGCCTCCGATGCCTCCGATGCCCGGTGCCGGAATGATGTAATCTGTATAGTTTAATAGAGTGAAAGATAAGAGCTTCTTTGCGGGGCTCTTATTTTTATTTTGCACATTATTTTGCACATATTGTAAAATAAAAAAGGAGGTGCAGTATGCGGATCTGTATAAAAAGAGTGTATGAAGCTGCCAGCCCTGACGACGGGGAAAGGATTCTTGTGGACCGCTTGTGGCCCAGAGGTTTGTCAAAAGAAAAGGCTGCCATTGATATATGGGAAAAAGATGTGGCACCCTCTGCAGCGCTTAGAAAATGGTTCGGACATGATCCGGATAAATTTGATGATTTTAGGAATAAATACAGAAAAGAACTTGAAGATAATCCGGCGATCAAACGTTTAGAGGATATGATTCATCATTTAGGGAAAGATAAGAAAGTAACTCTTCTTTTCGGCGCTAAGGATGAGACTCATAATCAGGCGGCGGTATTGAAAGAATACTTGGATTCAAAAGATAATTGATATAAGGCAGGTGAAAATCGTGTAAATAAGTGAATTTAAATAAATGAATTGCCATCGTAAAATTTTACGGTGATTCCTTAAAACTGCATAAGGTTTAAAATGCAGTATCGCGGAGTAAGGATGTTTGTGCATTTTTTCGAAAAATATTGCGAAGTTTTAAATGGATAGCATAAAAAATCATGGAGAGTGCGGCAGAACCGATGTAAGCAGTGATGCTTTTGAGCGGTTTATCCATAAGGGATGAATCCGGGACTTCTTTTGCCTGGAATTTCAATTCCGTACGCCGGATGAGTTCACGAATGAGATCTTTTTTTAGTCCTCTGATGACCGTGGCGGCCATTTTATGTTCTGGTTGCCCGTCTGCTTTCAGCTCTGACAGGATATCGTCAATGGCAGAAGAATAAACTTTTTCCATATCTACCCGTTCTTTAAAAAGTTGCAGATCTTTTTTTTGTACTGCCTGCTGTATTTCTCCAGCGGCATAGGCAGGGGTGTTTGTCCAGTAACCAAAATAGAATCCGACAGCTGCGGTGACGAGCAGTATAATAATGATGAGAAGTTTTTTCATGAGAACTCCTTTCCGTTACAGAAGAAAGCATTTTTTCTATTTTATCATAGGAAGATGGCGGAGCGGGTATATTTTTATGATGGATGACAGAATAGAGTTCTTATTTTCGTGTGTAAATTTCCGCTATCGTGTATAATAGGCAGGATAGAATTTTATATTTGGGGGCAAATATGGAAAAGAGTAAAGATATAAAAGAGACTCATAAGGATTTCCGCAGCAAAAGGGGGGCTTTTTCTCGCAAAAGTTATGATGGCCGTGACGGGAGCCGTAATAGAAGAGTTAAAGGGAAGCGGGACGGTTTAAAAAGAAGAAAGCTGGAAGTGGGAGCTGAATTCCATGACAGGGAATTGGGAACCGGAGCGGTTAAGGAAATCAATAAAGAGAGCATGACGGTGCAGTTCGGAGTGATTGAAAAAATCATCCCCCGCCGTAAACATACAGAACGAAGAGGAGAACCGAAGCCTTTTGTCAAAAGGGAATATGCGAAAGATGATCGAAATCCCGTATTCAAGTTTGATCGTACCGATGCCAGGGAAACGGAGCGGAACCCGGGAGAGGGCCGTTCACCTGTCAAGATTGGCTTGCACGTGGTCGATGATATTTTAGGTCCCGGTGTGGTAGGAAAGATTACAGAACGGGGAACCTATGTAACTTATGAACGGACGGGGGAGTTTGTTCTGTATCCTTCAGGACTGCCGGTGAAACTGCTGAAAAGTGCTTTCCCTGAAACGGGGATGAAGAAAAAGAAACCGATTAAGCATTCCGGCAGCGTAGCTCGTATTTATAAGGTGCCGCCCGTAAAGATGGCGCTAAAGGATGTTAAATCTCTTCCTGTACAGGCAACTTCCACACGGAAAGAGCGGATCATGACGAATTATATAGAGGTTGGCAGCGGTACGAAAGTCAGTAACAAGGTGTATGGCGAAGGGATTATCATAAGTGTGGAAGACGGATATTTCATTGTGGATTTCTCAGGTAAGAAAATGGAGTTCCCTTTTCCTGATTCACTGATGGATGGGCGTCTGCATATTATTAAAAAGTAGAAAGCAGTGTAAAGGAATGTGGCAGAGAATTTTCTGCAGCATTTCTTTTTTTGTGGAAATTCCGATGGAAGTGCTCTCATGGATACCTGCCATGTCATGCGGAAGATGTCTGCAGGCTGCTGTTTTTCTATGGTATAATTTAAGCAGAATCTAAATTATAATCTTTATAGAATTTAATGATAAAAGGCGAAAATAAATATGGGATTGTTAGATGAAACAATTGGGCGTATTCATCCCTTGGACAGAGAGGCCATGTATAAGGCGCAGAAGCGCTGGGACGATCTTTATGTGGGTGTAGGGGATTTGGGCAAGCTGGAAGAGATGGTGATTCAGTATGCAGGAGTTACAGGGGAGGTATTACCCGAGATTCCTAAATGCTGTATGGTGGTGGCTTGTGCGGATCATGGCGTGTATCGTCAGAAAGTATCTGCTTACCCCCAGTCTACAACAGTAGGCATGGTAAAATCTTATGTGGATGTAAAAGGCGCATCAGCCAATGCTCTGGCTCATTATTGCGGTGCTCATATGGTCGTAGTGGATATGGGAGTCAATGCGGACATGAGTGATGTGCCCGGTTTGCTTCATAAAAAAATTGCTTTCGGAACCAAGGACATAACAGAAGGGGCGGCCATGAGCAGGACAGAGGCGATTCACGCCATAGAAGCCGGTATTGAAATCGCAGAAAATAAAATAAAAGAAGGATACCGTGTCTTTACGGTGGGAGAGATGGGGATTGCGAATACGACAGCGTCTGCCTGCATACTTGGAGCATTTAACCGGTGGAATGCTGTTGAGGTTACGGGGCGTGGTACAAATATTTCCGATGCCCGTCTTCTTCATAAAATTGAGATGGTGCAAAAAGCACTTGATGTCAATCAGCCGGATCCTGCTGACGGTTTGGATGTGCTGTCTAAAGTTGGAGGTTTTGAATTCGGGTGTATGACGGGCGTTATGCTTGGTGCGGCTGCCAATCACTGCCTGACGATTATTGACGGATTTAATTCTACTGCCAGTGCATTTATTGCAAAGGCACTGTCTGAGGAATCCGTTCAATACCTGATGGCTTCTCATTTGTCCTTGGAGCAGGCTCACAGAAAATCACTGAAGGCGATCGGTCTTACAGAATATATTGATTTGGATATCCGTCTTGGGGAAGCCGTTGGCGCAAGTATACAAAAGAAAATATTGGATATGGCGCTTGCTGTTTATAAAGACGGCGCGGATAAAAGAACGGGAGTGGCAGAATGAGCGGAATACAGGCACCGGATAAGGAAACCATGGAGGCTTGCCGGCTTTATGTGGATAATTTAATTAAGCCGATCCATTCCTTGGGAAAGCTGGAGGATATAGCAGTCAGGTTGGCGGGGATTACAGGAAAAATAAAACCTGGAAAGCTGAATAAAGCGATTGTCATTATGGCGGGTGATACGGCGGTAGACGGAGAAAATAAGACTGGCGGTAAAACAAGTTTGACAGAAGTACAGATGGTATCCAGAGGATTGGGCACTGTAAGTGCGGTGGCTCGTACGCTTGGTGCTCCGGTGTATCTTATTGATGTGGGGCTGGAACAGAATACCAATGACATAGAAGGTGTTTTGACAAATAAGGTGGTTTACGGAACTCATCGTGGAAATCCCGCTTTAGACCAAGATGCGGTATCCGCTGCTATATCGATCGGGATGTCTGTAGCAAGGACATTGGCAGTTCAGGGTATTCAAGCTGTGGGGCTGGGGAATATAGGTGAGCGTTCCTTGTTGTCCGCCTTAGGCGTAACAGCTGCCATTATGAAAAAGGAGTTACAGGAAAATTCCCTAAAAGACGGATTTTCTCTCCATATGGATGATGTGGGAAATATGGCGAATGATCCTGTCGGCGTATTGTCTCGCGTAGGCTCCGCTGAAATTGCAGGACTTTTTGGCCTTGTGGTACAGGCGGCAAGAGAGAAGATTGCCATCGTATTTGACAATGCGGTAACCGGTGCTGCCGTTCTTGCTGCAATAGAAGTATATCCTGAAGTAAGGGATTATGTATTTCCATCAGCGGCTTATAATGAGCCTGTTCATCAAATACAAATGAAGAAACTGGGAATGAAACCTTTTTTCTACTATGATTTTACCGTAGCAGAAGGGTTTGGTTCAGCGATGGGACTTTCACTTTTTGATGCTGCTTTGGATATGGTTAATGAAATGAAAACTTTTGGACAGGGCGGTGTCGATGTGGCGGAGGATGGTCCCGGCAAGGGACGGCAAAGGGAGGATGTGCAGTGATGAAAGCTTTATTTATCCGTTGTAATGGAAAACTAACGCCGGATATGCTGGTTGGCGGATTGATTGATATGGGGGTGCCGCCGGCCTATCTTCGAACAAAATTGGAGGCAGCCGGAGTTTCTTCCGATTTTATTGAACGTTCAAATCTTGACGCAAAAGTATCAGCTCATTATTTTTGTATTCCGGAAAAAGAAGATAAACCTCTTTTGCTAAAGCAGAAAGATCTGTTTGCCATATGGAGGAAAATCTGCGAAGGTGGCGAGTCGGGATGGGAAAGCTTGGGGTGGAAAGTGTTTTCAGCTCTTTCTGCCGGCGCGTCAGATGCATTGGATGAAATACCCGCGACAATTATTGATCTACGCAGATGCCGGGTAAAAGAGGAAAATTTGATTTCCCTGTATTGTTTTCTCGCCGGATTGGATTATTTAGGTGTGGAAACATTATTTACCTGTCCATTTTCCCTGGCGGCGGGGACTTCAGAAGCTGCCCGGACGACGGAAAAAATTCTGACGAGAGCCGTGTCGACAACTGAGAATGTGATTTCATCCGAGGATATTGACCCATTCGCTGCAGCTATACTGGAGGGGCTTTCTGCAGGATTTATCGCCATGGATGGACGATTCCTGTTTCAGGCGCTTTTGAAACAGAACGTGTTTTGAAAGTTGCTTGACAAATGACTAAGCAATGGTATAATAATGTCGTTGCTAAAACAGATGCGGAAGTAGCTCAGTGGTAGAGCACAACCTTGCCAAGGTTGGGGTCGCGGGTTCGAGTCCCGTTTTCCGCTCCATAAGTTAGTATCATCTGCAAAGATGTACTATAAATTCCTGAATAGCTCAGCCGGTAGAGCGCGTGACTGTTAATCACGATGTCGCAGGTTCGAACCCTGCTTCAGGAGCCAATAGGGGTATCGCCAAGCGGTAAGGCAACGGACTCTGACTCCGTCATTCGTAGGTTCGAATCCTGCTACCCCTGCCAAGTTGATCCATTAGCTCAGTCGGTAGAGCACTTGACTTTTAATCAAGGTGTCCCGCGTTCGAGTCGCGGATGGATCACCATTTGTGGCCTGTTCGTCAAGTGGTTAAGACACCGCCCTTTCACGGCGGGTTCGGGGGTTCGAATCCCCCACAGGTCACCAAGTGGGCGATTAGCTCAGCTGGGAGAGCGTCTGCCTTACAAGCAGAATGTCGGCAGTTCGATCCTGTCATCGCCCACCAAAACGGCCCGGTGGTGTAGTGGTCTAACATGCCGCCCTGTCACGGCGGAGATCGTCAGTTCAAATCTGATCCGGGTCGCCACAATTTTGCCTCGGTAGCTCAGTTGGTAGAGCAAAGGACTGAAAATCCTTGTGTCCACGGTTCGATTCCGTGCTGAGGCACCAAATATGCGGCTGTGGCGGAATGGCAGACGCGCTACTTTGAGGGGGTAGTGATCCTTGATCGTGTGAGTTCAAGTCTCACCAGCCGCACCATTCCAAGTTTATTTTTATATTTAAGTTTATATGCGGTTGTGGCGGAACTGGCAGACGCGCTATCTTCAGGCGGTAGTGGATTTATCCGTGAGAGTTCAAATCTCTCCAACCGCACCAGTCATTCATTAAGATCTCATCTTCGGATGAGGTTTTTTTGTGAAGAATATTTTTCCAGCCTCATGATATAATAAAATCATGTATAAATTATGGAGAGCGGATAGATGAGAAGACATATGTTCAGATGGTCTCCTGCGCGCATTATTGCGGGAGCCTTTGGCAGCATCAGCTTCATCGGTTCTATATTGCTGTATCTTCCCTGGGGGCATATGCCCGGACAAAGTATAACCTATGTAGATGCTTTGTATACTGCGGTTAGTGCTTTATGCGTGACAGGTTTATCTATTGTTGATACAGCAGCGGTATTCAATCCTTTTGGGCAGGCAATCTTGGCGGTGCTGATACAGGTAGGGGGGCTTGGCGTTTCTACCATGGGAGCAGGCGTACTGCTTATGCTTGGACGGAAAGTCGGGATACGGCAAAGAAATCTGATTCATGATACGATGAATCTTGATTCTTATTCCGGCGTGGTCCGTTTCTTGCGGACACTTTTCGCAACGACGGTTTTTATAGAGATCATCGGAGCCTTTCTTGGATATTTCGTTTTTCGCCGCGATTACGAAATGATGGAATCTATCGGGCTTAGTATTTTCCATTCTATTTCTTCGTTCAATAATGCGGGATTAACAATTCTGACGAAAGAACGGAGCATGGAAATGTATGCTGAAGATCCTTTTATGCTGATTCTTACGACAGCACTTGTTTTTGTTGGCGGTTTAGGGTTTATTGTAATTCGTGAGTGCTGGGTAAACCGGTTTCGTTGGCGCAAGCTCAGCATGCACTCCCGGGTTTCCATCTTTATGGCCGTATTCCTTCTGATTGGCGGCGCTGTGCTCCTTAAACTGACAAATCCTATTTCCTGGTTGGTCGCATTTTTTAGCAGCCAATCGGCGAGATCGGTAGGATATATGGTGTATCCTTTTGAATCCTGGTCTCCTGCGGGATTGCTTGTCATGCTGGTCCTGATGTTTATCGGCACTTCAACGGGATCAACGGGGGGCGGAGTAAAAACGAGTACTGTTTTTGCGCTTGTGCTCGGGGTACGTCGTGTAACGACCAATGCGAGAGCGGAGGCTTTTCATTATTCATTACCGCCACTGGCGTTCAGAAAAGCGGCGGTTGTCGTAGTTTTGGCTATCGCGGATATCGTAATCAGTACGTTTATTTTGCTTCTTGTGTGCCCGGAACTTTCGTTAGCAGAAGCCTTTACAGAGATGATGAGTGCTTTTACTACGGTAGGACTGTCGCTTGGGACGACAGCTTCGTTGAATGAATGGGGGAAGCTGATTTCCATTCTGGTTATGCTTACAGGAAGAATGGGACCGATGACTATTGCAACAGCCTGGTATTTTTATGAAGAAACCCGGGCGAGGTATCCTGAGGGCAATGTAACAGTTGGTTAATGGGGGAGAATATGCTCGGCTTTATGAAAAAAAAGAAGGAAGAAACAATTTCTTATGGAGTAATCGGCTTAGGGAAATTTGGTTATACACTTGCTATACAATTGGCAGAGTATGGCTATGATTTCCTTGTTGTGGATAAAGACGAGAATTTAGTGCAGGATCTCAGAACCGTGACAGAAAGCGCTATTGTGGTTGATGATTATGATAAGAAATCCATAAAAGATTCCGGCGTGAAAAACTGTGATGTAGTTATCGTCTGTTTGGAAGAACAACTGGAGAAGTCTCTTTTAGTTACCCTGAATTTGATTAACCTCGGTATTAAGAAAGTTATTTCTGTGGCAGATACTTCCGAACATGGAGAGATACTTGAAAAAATTGGCGCTGAAGTTGTTTATCCAAAGCGGGATATGGCGATTCGTCTTGCCAGCCGCCTTCGCGCCAATATGGTTCTTGATTTTGTCCAGTTAAATGAAGAAATTAATATTTATAAAGCCTCTCTGCCGAAGCCTCTTGTTGGTCAAACTGTTGTCGGCAGTGGGCTGAGGACAAAGTTTGAACTGAATATTATTGCAATCCAGAATGCTGCAGGAGTTACTGATATGATTAGTCCGAATTATTACGTTTTTATGAAACTGACGGAATGAGGGTCGTTTATCACGGCAATTATCTTAATTGGTTTGAGGAAGCGCGTGTAGAATACATGCGTGAGGGAGGCGTGTGCCTCAATGATTTGCTGGCGGAAGGCATTGTATTCCCTATCGTGGAAATGAATGTGAAGTATATGAAATCCGCTGTGTATGATGATATCGTTCTGGTCAGGGCGTATCTTCGCGAGGTGAATCGGGTTAAGTTGGTATTTGAATATGAGGTGCTTCGTGAAAATACGAACGAGCTTTTAGCAACGGGACAGTCTGTGGGAACGTATACGAAGATTTCCACGGGGAAAATAGTGAGGATACCGGAAGAAAGATTGAAGAAGCTGATGGATATGGCGGAAGAGGACAGAACGGATGGATAACAGACCGATTGGGATCATGGATTCCGGCGTAGGCGGTTTGACTGTTGCCTGTGTCCTTAAAGAAAAATATCCGAATGAAAAATTTATTTTTATCGGTGATACGGCGCGGAATCCTTACGGAAACAAAAGCCCTGAGGAAGTCACTTTTTTTGCGGAAGAAATGAAAGCATTCTTAGCGGGAAAACAGGTAAAAATGATTATTGCCGCCTGTAATACGATTACATTTAGTGTGCCGCCGTCTTTCTTTGAAGGTAAAATTCCTGTCATCGGAATGAGTCTTGATTTTCCGGAACTGGAAAGCGTGAATCATCTGGCGGTAATTGGTACGCCCATGACGATACGGAGTCATCGGCATCGGGACCGGCTAAAAAAGGATTTTCCGCTGATGAATGTCACTGAAATCCCCATTGACGGTTTGGCTTACGCTATAGAGATGGGAAAAGAAGAATCCTTTATTTATAGGATGATAAACAAAGCAGTTCAAAAGGCCGGTGCTGAATCTGTGGACGCTGCTGTGCTTGCTTGTACACATTATCCTCTCGTTGCAGGAGTTTTCCGAGATATATTACCGAATACCCTGTTGATTGATCCTGCGGAGAGGACAGTGAAAAAAGCGATGTCCATCCTGGCTGATCAAAATGGGCAGTCTGAGGAAGCGGGACCATGCTTGTTTTTCTTTACGGAAAGTACCCTCAGGGCGGAAATTCTTGTAAAGAAAATGTTTGGCAGGCGGGCGGATATACAACGAGTTGTTTTATCAGGAGTGTGAAAAATGTTTATATTGATTTTGAAAATAATTGGAATCTGTATTTTCCTTGTCTGTCTCGGGTTCCTTGCCTACTGGGGGATGGCGCTTCTTAAAGGCGATTGTTCGCTGCGTATGTTAAAGGGGAAAATGACGCCTTTAAAGGTGGAAGACATGGACAGGGAAAGTGTTGTCCTGTCTTTTACGATACCGATTGTAAATACAGGGAGGCAGATCGGCACGATTATGGATGCGTTTGTCCGTACATACCTTCCTTTTGAACAGTATGACAAAGCAAGTGTAACTGCCACCCTTACCGCTGCCGACACACCGAGGGATGACGGTTACTGGCAGGCTTTTATCATGGAAATTCGGAAACCGAAAGTGTTTTTAATCAAATTGGAAATAAAAGGGAAATCAGGGAATATACTTCGCGACTTGGAGGATTTTCCTGATATGCCTATGGATATTATCTACCAGGTGGTGGCGAGAAGTGACTATTACTATGCAAAAACAAGAGTTACTCTGACCTCTGAAGATTTACGGACCGCTCTTTATCAGTACACATCGGGGGTGAGAAAATAAAATGGCAGATTTGAAACTTGTTCCGGTTCCTACCCGGATTCTGACAAATAAAGATAATATTGTAGATGCGATTATGGAATACGCGGGGCATGATATTACCAATCATGATATCGTTTGTGCAGCGGAATCAGTCGTGGCAATTACTCAGGGGCGTTATATCCGTCCTGAAGAACTTCATATCTGCTGGCAGGCCAGATTGATGAACCGTTTTGTACCGGGCGCGGGATCCATGGCCAGTATTTATGGCATGCAGGCGGCCATGGAAGAAGAAGGGAAATGGAATATGCTTTTTTCTTTCATAATCGGTGCTGTGGCAAAAATATTTGGCAAGGCCGGCGTGTTTTACGCCCGATGCCGCCAGGCATCTTTGATTGATGATGTTACAGGAACGATGCCTCCTTTTGATAAATGCCTCGTTTATGGGCCGGCGGATACTGATAGGGTATGCGAAGAAATAAAAAATGCTACCGGTGCGTACGGTGCAGTCATTGCGGATGTAAATGACTTGAAGCGTTCAGCCGTTCTGGGGAAGAGCAAAGGAATCAATCCCGGTCAGATAGCGAAGATTCTGATTGATAATCCCTTTGGCAATGATAATCAGAAAACACCTATCGTCATTATCAAAAATTTCACAGACCATATAAATAGATAAGAAAAAGATATCTTTCCTGTACGTGGAGAGATATCTTTTCAATTTAGGAGGACCTGAATGATATCATTGTAAAATAAAAGTAACCGGTGTGATTGACCGGTTACTTTATCAGATATCTCTGTCAACTTTATGAGAACGAAGGCAACGAGTGCAGACATTCATTCTTTTGACCTGTCCGTCAGCTTTTACGCGAACCCTCTGGATATTCGGTTTCCAGGTCCTCTTTGTTTTCAGATGGGAGTGGGATACATTAAATCCCGTTGCGGTATGTTTTCCGCAGATTTCACAATAATTAGCCATGTGCTACACCTCCTTGCACTTCCGCAATTGCAACATTCATAATATAGCATAAAATATTTTTAGAGGCAAGTGTTTTTGTATGCTGCTT